>SAMEA3663106__coassemble_660_pt1 | contig 20779 bp, 18 predicted proteins | sample SAMEA3663106__metabat2_low_PE_012 | metagenome-assembled genome bin SAMEA3663106 (sample SAMEA3663106) | pig gut metagenome | biome: pig gut; feature: pig-associated habitat; material: faeces | place: Denmark | collected 2012
ATAACCCTTACAGAAATTGATTATAGCACAATATAATTTTATTTTCAAGCACTTACCATTCATTGGATCGGTGTAAATTTAAGGTGGTAAAAATCACTTTTCTTTCATTAAATGCAGCAAAAAAGAAACACTTTTATGATAAAAGTCTGGAATTTTCATTCCAGACTTCGTTCTCATTTCTTGTTTTTTTGATTTTGTTTGGCGTCTTCTTGTTTGCGACGGATATCATTTAAAAATGGCGCTGTCGTCAAACGGAATTGACGGTAGTTTCTCAAGAGGCGGCGTTGGTTGAAACGGAAAGGTTCGATACCTCTTGCTTTCAAGCGTTCATTGATGTGCAGGCGTAAATCTTCTAAGCGCTTGCTAAAGACTTCGGTTTGCTGAGCCAAGTCGCCAAATTCTTTTTTAACGGACTCGTGCAAGCGTTCTTGTTCTGCATGCGCATATTTTTCAAAAGAGCTGGCTGCTTGTTGGAATTTCACTGTATCTGTCACTGTCCAAATGAAATCCGCTGTCATGATAATTACAATAGCTAAGGCAACCCAATCGCTCGTATGGGCAATCAGCCACATCACGCTTGGCTGGATGAATTTAACTAAAATCACAATCCCAAAGCCCCAAAACAGTGAGATGGCTGGGGCGATACGTCCTTGGATATTTCCAAATTCATTGCTGTAATCCCACAACTTCATGTGAAAGAGAGTTTCTAGTAACCATGCTGCCACGTATTCGAACACGGTCGCTACCAGCATCCCACTCAAAAACAGCCATAGCAAATGACTCTGAAAAGGTTTTGTCGCCACCAGAACGGTTGTCACCGCAAAGCCATATACAGGGCAGTAAGGTCCAGCCAAGAAACCACGATAAGCAAATTTTCTATCTTTGATGGAACAATAAATGGTTTCCCAGAGCCAGCCTACAAACGAATAAATAAAAAATAAAAAAATAATGTCTGTCAATGAATATTCCATAAAAACCTACCTTTTCTATCAAGATTATAAGCTTTTTTGGGGTAAAAATCAAAATCATGTCGGCGGCAGCAAAAAGCCTAGGACCAAAACATATCCTAGGTTATCTTTTTACAAATAGTCGATGACTTTGGCGGCAAAGTCGCTGGTTGAATAGGCAGGCTTACCGTGTGCTAAATCAGCAGTGACATAGCCTTGAGCCAAGGTCTTTTCAATAGCCGTCGTGATGCGACGAGCCACTTCTGTCCAGCCGATGTAATCAAATAACATACAACCTGACAAGAGCAGCGAGCAGGGATTAGCCTTGTCTTGCCCTGCAATATCAGGCGCTGTGCCATGTGTCGCCTCAAAAATGGCATGACCTGTGCTGTAATTGATGTTAGCACCTGGTGAAATGCCAATACCTCCCACCTGTGCTGCCAAGGCATCGCTGGCATAATCCCCATTCAGATTGGTCAGCGCCACCACATCAAAAGCTTCAGGATTAAGCAGAATTTGCTGCAAAAAATTGTCCGCAATGATGTCATTGATAACTAATTTTCCGCTGGCAAGTTCATCGGCGTACTCTCTTTGAGCGAGTTCATAGCCCCATTTTCGGAAACCACCTTCTGTGAATTTTTGAATGTTTCCCTTATGAACAAGGGTAACTTTAGCGAGGTTATTGGTCAGGGCGTATTCAATGGTTGAGCGAATCAGACGCTCACTCCCTTCTTTTGAAATGGGTTTGATACCAATGCTACTGCTTTCAGGAAAACGGATTTTGTTAACCCCCATGTTTTTTTGCAAAAAAGCAATCACTTGCTTGACTTCTGAGCTACCAGCTTGCCACTCAATTCCCGCATAAATGTCCTCTGTATTTTCCCGAAAAATGGTGATATTGATTTTTTCAGGTTCTTTGAGCGGGCTTTCAATGCCTTGAAAATACCGCACAGGACGCACGCAAGCATACAAATCCAATTCTTGACGCAAGGTGACATTGAGCGAGCGAATACCACCACCAACAGGCGTTTCTAGAGGCCCTTTGATGGCAACTAAATATTCTTTGATTGCCTCAAGTGTGTCATCAGGCAGCCATTGACCCGTGGTTTTGTGCGCCTTTTGACCTGCCAAGACTTCCAGCCACTGAATTGTTTTTTGACCGTGATAGGCTTTTGCTACTGCCGCATCAAAAACCGCACGCGCATTTTTCCAAATATCTTGCCCAATCCCGTCCCCTTCAATGAACGGAATGACAGGATGATTAGGCACAGACAAACGGCCATTTTCCAAAGTGATTTTTTCTGACATAGCTATCCTTTCTAACGCGCTTCCATGGGAATGTAAGTCAAATCCACAAGGCCAACATAGTCTGAACGTGGGCGAATGAGTTTGTTATGGCGTTGTTGCTCTTGAATATGGGCAATCCAACCTGATACACGGCTCATGGCAAAAATCAAAGTGTAGATGGAACTGTCAATGCCAAGCACATGATAAACTGTCGCTGAGTAGAAATCGACATTTGGAATCAGCCCCTTGGCATTTTTCATGTAATCTTCCACCTCACGCGACAAATCAAACCAAACCTCATCTTCTGTGCCTTTGGTCAATTCTTCTGCCATATCTCGCAAGTATTTTTCACGCGGGTCTTGTTTTTTATAAACACGGTGCCCAAAGCCCATGATTTTTTCCTTGCAGGCGAGTTTTTCCTGTAAATAGGCCTCGCTATCTCCCATTTCACGAATGTCTGTTAGCATATCAAAAACACGTTCATTTGCCCCACCGTGCAGAGGGCCTTTTAGGGTACCGATAGCAGTGGTCACGCAAGAATAGATATCTGCCAAGGTCGAAGCACACACACGCGCGGCAAAGGTAGAAGCATTTAACTCATGATCAGCGTGTAGGACCAAGGCACGATTGAGCGCCTTAACTTGCAGAGGAGTTGGCTCTTCTCCTTTTAGCATATACAAAAAGTTGGCTGCGATAGACAAATCCACACGCGGTGCTATGGGTGTCTGCCCAGAGCGCAAACGAGCAAATGCCGCAATAATAGTGGGCATTTTTGCCATTAATTGAATGGATTGCTCATAAACAGCTTCTTCTGAAGTATCCTCAGCATGAACGTTGTACACCCCAAGCAGACTGACCGTTGAACGTAAGACACTCATGGGGTGCAGATGGCGACGTGACTGAATCAACAAACACTGTTCAATCGCATCGCTAATGCCATAATTGGCACGCAACTCCGCAGTAAAATCAGCCAATTCTTTCTGATTGGGCAAATGCAGGTTCCAAAGAAGATAGATAACCTCTTCAAAACTCGCTTCATTGTCCATCAATTCTGAAATATTATAGCCTGCATAAGACAACTGATCGTCAACAATCGCGCTAATACGCGTTTGGCAGGCAATTAAGTCTTTCATGCCTTCACTTTCCATCATAAGCTACTCCCTCCAACTTTTTACGAACCACCATTGGCAAAATACCACCGTTTTTATAGTAGCGAATATCTGCCGCCGCATCAAAACGCACCATGGCTTTAAAGCGTTTGTCACCTGAGGCATCACGCGCCACAACATCAACCACATCATGAATACTTGGATTTTCTGGCAGTTCGATATCATAGCTTTCAAATCCTGTTAAACCAAGGCTATCAGCTGTTTCACCGTCTAAAAATTGCAGCGGTAAAATCCCCATCATGATTATATTTGAGCGGTGAATGCGTTCAAAACTTTCAGCCAGCACGGCTTTGACTCCAAGAAGATTTGCTCCCTTGGCTGCCCAGTCCCGACTAGAACCCATGCCGTAATCTTTTCCTGCAATGACCAAGGTCGCCACGTTATCAGCTTTGTAATGCATAGCCGCATCGTAAATAGGCATCACGTCACCCTCATAAGTCGTGTAACCGCCCACTTTGCCAGCCGCCAACTGATTTTGAATGCGAATATTGGCAAAGGTTCCTCGCATCATGACCTCATGATTACCACGGCGACTGCCGTAAGAATTAAAATCAGCATAAGTCACGCCGTGTTCTTCAAGGTAATTTGCTGCAGGGCTATTTCTTGAGATATTTCCCGCTGGCGAGATATGGTCAGTCGTGACACTGTCACCAAATTTAGCTAAAACACGCAAATGGCGTAGCGGTTTGATTGTGCTTTGATTATCCAAACCATCAAAATACGGCGGGTTTTGAATGTAGGTAGAATCTGCCTTCCATGGGTAAATAAAGCTGTTCTGAGTATCAATGTGATTCCATTGCTCATTGTCCGTGAAAACGTGCTGGTACTCATCCTCAAACAACTGGCGAGTCACATAACGATCAACGTATTGAGCAACCTCGTCATGGCTTGGCATAAGATCTTTTAGGTAAACAGGGTCTTGATTGTGGTCAAAACCAAGCGGCTCACTGGTCAAATCCACATTAGTATTGCCAGCAAGAGCGTAGGCCACTACTAGAGGTGGACTTGCCAAAAAGTTAGCTTTGACAAGCGGATTGACCCGCCCTTCAAAATTACGATTGCCTGACAAGACCGCTGATACTAACAAATCCGACTTTGTAATCGCTTCTGTTACCTCTGGCAACAAATTGCCTGAATTTCCAATACAAGTGGTGCAACCATAACCAACGAGATTAAAGCCAAGCTGGTCCAAATAAGCTTGCAGACCTGATTGGCGCAAGTAACCTGTGACCACCTTAGAGCCTGGAGCCAAAGACGTCTTGACTGTCGGAGCCACTTTCAAGCCACGTGCAACCGCATTTTTCGCTAATAAGCCCGCTGCCATCAATACATAAGGATTAGAGGTATTGGTACATGACGTGATGGCCGCAATCGCCACGTGCCCTGTTCTAATGTCAACAGTTTCTTGCTCAAACTGAACTGTAGCGGTCTTATCCAGTTCATCTGCTGTCAAACCAAACCCCTGAACACCTGCCTCACGCACCAAACTGTCTTGAAAAGCTTGTTTGGCTTGGGTCAAATCAATCAAATCCTGCGGACGTTTTGGTCCAGCGATGCTTGGCGTAATCGTTGACAAATCAATCTCAATAACAGTCGTATAATCCGCCTGATGCTCAGGATTGTAAAATAGGTGATTTTGCTTGGCATAAGCCTTTGTCAAGTCAATATGTTCGCTAGAACGATTGGTCAAACGCATATAATTCAAGGTTTCATCGTCAATCGGAAAGTAACCACAGGTCGCGCCGTACTCAGGTGCCATGTTGGCAACTGTTGCTCGTTCTGCCAAGGTCAAACTGGTTAAACCTTCCCCAAAATATTCAACAAATTTGCCAACCACATGGGCTTGTCGAAGCACTTGCGTAACCTTCAAGGCCAAATCCGTTGCTGTCGCTAACTTAGACAATTTGCCTGTCAAATGCACGCCAACCACTTCAGGAATGGGAAAGAAAGAGGCTTCGCCCAGCATAGCGGCCTCTGCCTCGATACCACCGACACCCCAGCCAAGAACACCAATACCATTAATCATCGTGGTGTGGCTGTCCGTTCCAAACATGGAATCAGGGTACAACAAGCCGTCTTGTTCAATCACCACATCGCTTAAAAATTCAATGTTGACTTGGTGGATAATCCCTGTCGCAGGCGGAATCACACGGTAATTGTCAAAGGCTTTTTCCGCCCATTTTAGAAAGGTGTAGCGCTCATTATTGCGTTGAAATTCAAGCGTCATATTATCTTCCAAAGCTGAATCACAACCAAAAACATCCACCTGAACACTGTGGTCAATCACCAAATCCACTGGAATTTCAGGGTTAATGAGTTGGGGATTGCCACCATGTGCAACCACCGCATCTCGCATAGAAGCCAAATCAACAACTACCGGAATTCCCGTAAAATCCTGTAAAATCACGCGACTAGGCTTAAATGGAATTTCACCACTGGGCTGCTTAGCTTGATAGGTCGCCAAGGCTTTTATGTGATTTTTAGTTACATCTTTTCCGTCGTATTTTCTGAGTAAACTTTCAAGTAAAATACGAATGGTGTAAGGGATTTTATGAATATCTCCTCCGTAGGAAGTCACCACGCGCTCAATGTCGTAATAGGAATATTGGTTTTCCTTGAAGGAAAAATCAGATAAAAACTTACTCATAAACATCCCCCTTAAAATAGTATAAATTTTCATACATTATACAACTTTCAGAATATTGTGTCAAGTTTTATTTTATTATGTGTTAGTTTTTATAACATATAGTGTTAGCAAGGTGTTTTCAAAACAATCCCCGTCAAGCCGCTTGGTTACTATATTTTGTGCTATTTGACCATAAAAAACACAATATATAGTATTTTTTGAAGCACTTTAGCTTGCTTTTTTCCTCTTTTTTGGGTATGCTAGATAAGTAGAACAGTACACTTAAAATATTTAGAAAGGTCGATGTCAGATGGCTAATACCATTACCATTTATTCAAAAAACAACTGCATTCAATGTAAAATGACGAAAAAACTCCTTGATAATGAGGGAGCAAACTATCAAGAAATTAATATCGACGAACGTCCTGAAATGGTTGAATATGTCAAAAATCTAGGCTTTACCGCTGCTCCCGTTATTAAATCAGGAGATATCATTTTCTCTGGTTTTCAACCTGCTAAGTTAAAAGCCTTGCTTTAACTCTAACCCAAGCACAGAAAGGAAATAAAGTCTGCCTCTTCTTTTTGTTAGGTAGGCTTTTGTATCGTAATTATGAGTTTAAAAAATCTTGGCGATGTGTCTTATTTCCGCCTAAACAATGAAATTAACCGACCTATCAATGGTCAAATTCCTCTTCACAAAGATAGAGAAGCTCTCGAAGCCTTCTTTCGTGAAAATGTCATTCCAAACACCATGGCTTTTGATTCCATTACGGCTAAAATCCGCTATTTGATTGACAATGACTACATCGAAGCGGCTTTTATCGGCAAATACACACCGGAATTTATTGAGGCCTTAGCCAAGGACTTGCAAGCACAACACTTCCAATTCAAATCATTCATGGCTGCCTACAAGTTTTACCAACAATATGCCTTAAAAACCAACGATGGCACACAATACCTTGAAAGCATCGAAGACCATGTCTTGTTTAACGCCCTTTATTTTGCAGATGGCGATGAAGCTTTAGCGCGCGATTTGGCCACAGAAATGATTCACCAACGTTACCAGCCTGCTACACCATCTTTCTTAAATGCTGGACGTAGCCGTCGCGGTGAATTTGTGTCTTGCTTTTTGATTTCGGTCACTGATGACATGAATTCCATTGGGCGTTCTATCAATTCAGCTTTGCAATTGTCACGTATCGGAGGTGGTGTGGGCATTAGCCTCTCAAACCTTCGTGAAGCTGGCGCGCCAATCAAGGGTTATGAAGGCGCAGCATCTGGAGTTGTTCCTGTCATGAAACTTTTTGAAGACAGTTTCTCTTATTCTAACCAATTGGGGCAACGTCAAGGTGCTGGTGCAGTGTATTTGGATGTCTTTCATCCAGACATCATGGCTTTTCTATCGACTAAAAAAGAAAATGCTGATGAAAAAGTGCGTGTTAAGACCCTTTCACTAGGTATCACCGTCCCTGATAAATTTTACGAATTAGCTCGTAACAACGATGATATGTACCTCTTTAGCCCTTACAGCGTTGAGCGTGAATACGGTGTGCCATATAGCTATGTGGACATTACAGCCGAATACGATAACATAGTGGCAAACCCTAATATCGTCAAAACCAAAATTAAGGCACGTGATTTGGAAACTGAAGTCTCAAAATTGCAACAAGAATCAGGCTACCCTTATGTGGTCAATATTGACACCGCTAACCGTACCAACCCAATTGACGGTAAAATCATCATGTCTAACTTGTGCTCTGAGGTCCTTCAAGTGCAAACACCAAGTGAGATTAACGATGCTCAGGAATACGTTAAAATGGGAACAGATATCTCATGTAACCTTGGGTCAACCAACGTGGTCAACATGATGACTTCACCTGATTTTGGACGCTCTATTAAGGCAATGACACGCGCCTTGACCTTCGTATCAGATACATCATCTATCGAAGCTGTTCCAACCATCAAAAACGGCAATGACCAAGCACACACCTTTGGACTTGGTGCCATGGGCTTACACACTTACCTCGCCCAACACCACATTCACTACGGTAGCCCCGAATCGATCGAATTTACCAACATCTACTTCATGTTGTTGAACTATTGGACCTTGGTCGAATCAAATAACATTGCTCGTGAACGCCAGCAAACCTTTGTCGGTTTTGACAAATCAGCTTACGCTGACGGTAGCTATTTTGATAAATACATCACAGGAAAATACGTGCCAACTTCTGACCGTGTGAAAGACTTGTTTGCAGACCACTTCATCCCTAGCGGTCAAGATTGGGCTAAACTGCGTGATGCGGTCATGGCAGATGGGCTTTACCACCAAAACCGTTTAGCCGTTGCACCAAATGGGTCTATTTCTTACATCAACGATGTGTCAGCGTCCCTTCACCCCATTACCCAACGTATCGAAGAACGCCAGGAAAAGAAAATTGGTAAAATCTACTACCCTGCTGCTGGACTTTCAACCGATACCATTCCTTATTACACATCTGCATACGATATGGATATGCGAAAAGTCATTGATGTCTATGCAGCCGCAACCGAACACGTTGACCAAGGCTTGTCATTAACCTTGTTCTTGCGCAGCGACATTCCTCAAGGACTCTATGAGTGGAAAACGCAAAGCAAGCAAACCACACGTGATTTGTCCATTTTACGCCACTATGCCTTTAACAAAGGACTCAAATCTATCTACTACATTCGTACCTTTACCGATGATGGAGATGAAGTTGGCGCTAACCAATGCGAATCATGTACGATTTAAGGCAAAAACTTAATACTCTACCTTTTGCCACACGAGGAGAATAACATGTCACAAACTTATTATAAAGCGATTAACTGGAATGAAATCGAGGACGTCATTGACAAATCCACTTGGGAAAAATTGACCGAACAATTTTGGCTAGATACCCGCATTCCTTTATCAAATGACCTTGATGACTGGCGTCAATTGTCTGAACAAGAAAAAGACTTGGTAGGCAAGGTCTTTGGAGGTCTTACCCTACTTGATACCATGCAATCTGAATCTGGAGTAGAAGCTATTCGAGCAGATGTGCGCACACCGCATGAAGAAGCTGTCCTCAACAACATTCAATTCATGGAATCTGTCCACGCCAAATCTTACTCATCGATTTTCTCAACACTCAACACCAAATCAGAAATCGAAGCCATTTTTGAGTGGACTAACAACAACGAATACTTGCAAAAGAAAGCCAAAATCATCAACGATATTTATGAAAACGGCGATGCCTTGCAAAAGAAAGTAGCCTCTACTTTTCTGGAAACATTCTTGTTTTATTCAGGATTTTTCACACCTCTTTACTACCTTGGCAATAACAAATTAGCCAATGTGGCTGAAATTATCAAACTGATTATTCGTGACGAATCTGTTCACGGTACTTATATCGGTTACAAATTCCAGCTTGGTTTCAATGAATTATCAGAAGACGAACAAGACGCTTTTCGTGAGTGGATGTATGACTTGCTCTACCAGCTCTACGAAAATGAAGAAAATTACACCAGATCCCTCTATGACGCTGTGGGATGGACAGATGAGGTCTTGACCTTCTTACGTTACAATGCCAACAAGGCCTTGATGAATCTCGGACAAGACCCACTTTTCCCTGATACTGCGGACGATGTCAATCCAATCGTCATGAACGGTATTTCAACGGGGACGTCTAACCACGATTTCTTTAGTCAAGTCGGAAATGGTTACTTGCTTGGTACCGTGGAAGCCATGCAGGATGACGACTACAACTACGGACTTTAATCCTTTTGAAAAGAGAGCAGGAAAACTGTTCTCTTTTTACTTGCTTCAAAGGCTTTGTAGCTGCTACCATCTGCAATAACGATTTCGTGATGCATTTTTACCGAAATAAGGTATAATGAACATTAGAGGGGTGGTGTTAGCTTGTTTATGAACAAACGACGCAAGAGGAAGCGCCAGATATTTTATCATCATATTGAGTTGGTTTATAATAATCCTACTCTGGTCATTAGTGAAGAGCTGCGTCAAGCCCTTTTAAACAGTGCCTCAGGACTTGAAAAGGGCGATTCCATAGCCTACTTGGCTTACCGATTGTATCCTTTTGTTTGTGATGAGGTCTTACACCGAAAAGCCAATCGCAACGATGAATTGCTTGTTTTAAAGAAATATTTGGAAAGAAAGCGTTGGAGATACTACTGGGGAGTTATTTTACAAGTAGCTTTTACCAATCATTAGGCGAGGGCTGTTAAGAATGCTTGACAAGAAAGGCGCTTTCATGCTAGACTAAAGGCAATTGAATCACAAAGGAGTGCTTAAGGCTGAGATCGCAAATGCGAAATCCTGATCACCTGATCTCGTTAGGACGAGCGTAGGGATTGTGACATGTGTTAATAAAACTTTGTTTTGAATAACCTGTGCAATAAATCAGAAAAAAGCTCCTTTGTCGTGAAAGGAGCTTTTTTAATGTCATCCAAACGTTTTAGATTGTCTATCTTGGTCGAAACGGCTCTTGTTGCTGCTTTTGCCATGGCCTTGTCTTACATTCCTGATTTTGCTAGCTGGTTTAGCCCTTCTTTTGGTGCTATTCCCTTGGTGCTTTTTTCTCTACGACGTGGGCCAAAATACGGCATTTTAGCGGGAACCATTTGGGGCTTGCTGCACTTTATTTTGGGGAAGGTTTGGTATTTATCCGTTTCGCAAGTGGTTATTGAATACCTCTTTGCCTTTGCTTCAATGGGACTAGCAGGCTTTTTCGCGGCGCCTTTCCAAAAAGCTTTAAGACAGGAACACAAGGGACGTACTTTGATTTATGCCAGCTTAGGAGGCTGTCTAGCTGTTTTTGTCCGCTACTTTTGGCATTTTCTTGCAGGCCTTCTTTTTTGGGGTAGCTATGCTCCCAAAGGCATGTCCCCTTATATGTACTCCCTCACCGTCAATGGCACTGCTGGCCTTTTGACGCTAGTCTTTCTTATCCTAACCTTTGCCATCATCATCCCCACCCAAGGGAAATTGTTCTTGGTTAGACATTAAACCAGCCTGAGTTCCTTGCTCAAGCTGGTTTTTCTAGTTTTTGTTAAAGCTAATCGTCTAATTGTTAAATGAGGGCAATCAGTTGTTTGGCGTGGTCTTTAGATTTGGCTAGAATTTCTTGTGCCTTGTCAGCATCTTGACGTAGTGAATAAGACACATCGTGTGTGACAATGTGTCCAAGATAATTCAGCTGAGTGAGTTTTGCCGTCAAGCGAATGGGTGCTAACAAATCCTCGATGCTGGTGCCTGATTCTGCCTGATAAGCTGCCTCGCCAGCTCCAGTGGTCAAGGATGCAATCACATACTTGCCCTTTAAAGCATCCCCAGAAGCACCATGAGAAAAGCCGTGCACAAAGACCTTTTCAAGCCATTTTTGCAATAAAGACGGCACCGCATACCAATACAGTGGGTACTGAAAAACAATCACATCTACCTGACGCAACTTTTCCTGCTCGGCTGCTACATCGATTTGATAATCAGGATACAAGTCACTCAAAATATCCAATTCCACTTCTGGAAGTGCTTGTTTGACTTCAGCCAAAATGCTTTTGTTAACCAAAAAAGAGTTTCTTTTGAGAAAAATTCTTTTTCTAGTCGAAAATATCAGTAAGAATGGCAACACCTTCGTCTATTTTTTCTTTGGTCAGAGTCAATGGTGGCAAAAGGCGAATAACGTTGCTGCCTGCCGTTAAGACAATCAAACCCTGTTCACGTGCTTTGATTACCAAGTCAGTAAGATTTTCCGTTGTTTCAATCCCAATCATGCAACCCAAGCCACGAATGTCAGTCACTTTTGCATTTTCAGCTAAGGCTTTCTGCAAGGCAGTTTGTAAATACTGCCCTTTTTCAAGAACCTGTGGCAAAAAGTCTTCTGCCAACATGACATCAAGAACGCTTGAGGCTGCTGCCATGACTAGTTTATTGCCTCCAAAGGTAGAACCGTGACTGCCATAAGAAAAAGCCCCCCCAAATTTCGCCTTGCCCAGCATAGCACCAACAGGAACACCATTTCCCAAACCTTTGGCGAGGGTGACAATGTCAGGTTCAATGCCATAATGTTCAAAAGCGTAAAGCTTGCCCGTACGTCCCATGCCCGTCTGAACCTCATCAACAATGAACAAGATGCCATTTTCCTGACAAAATGCGCTCAAGGCAGTGATAAAGGCAGGGTCTGCTGGACGCACGCCAGATTCTCCCTGAACCAATTCCAGCATGACGGCAGCAGTGTCGCTGGTCACCAAATCTTTCACGCTGTCCAAATCATTGTAAATGGCATAGCTAAAATGCGGCACACCATCTCCAAAGCCTGTTTTGATTTTGTCTTGGCCTGTTGCAGACATGGCGCCATAGGTCCGACCGTGAAAAGACTGCACAAAACTGATAATGCCTTGCTTGCCAGTTGCCTTACGGGCTAGTTTGATAGCAGCCTCATTGGCTTCTGCTCCGCTATTGGCAAAAAAGGCCAAATAATCCCTATCGCCAATCAACTTACTGGCGACCTCTTCTTGCAGATAGTTTTCATATAAATTAGGCGTGTGCCAAATGTCTTGAGCCTGCTTGAGCAATGCCGCCTGTACAGTAGGGTGAAAACCAAGATTAGTCACACCGATTCCTGATGAAAAGTCCAAATAAGCCTTGCCCTCTTGGTCAAAGAGATAATTGTCCTTTGCCTTGACAAATTCAATCGCTGCGCGTTTGTAATTTTGAAATAGTTTCGTCATCCTTGTCCCCTCATCAATCTAACCTAGCAGACTATGGATGTGCCTGCCCGCAAATTATCGCCAATCAAAACCTCACCAACACCTGCCAGGACTGTCTTGACCGCTGATTCAATCTTTGGAATCATCCCACCTGTGATGACTCCTTTATCAATTTTTTCTTGAAAATCAGTGGATGACAAGTGATCAAGCACCGCACCATTTTCCAAAACTCCTTTGACATCTGTCATCAGCACCAATTTTTCAGCCCCAAGAGCAACGGCAATGGCTGTCGCTAGGTAATCCGCATTGATATTGAGCATCTTACCATCCTTAGAAAAACCAATAGAAGCTAGAACTGGCAACATCTGATCTGCCAACATTTGCTCCAAAATCTCTGACTCGATGTGCGACACATTGCCCACATAACCATAAGTCGCCTTGTCCAAGAAATCTGCCTGTACCACTTTTGGCATATTTGACAAAAGTTGGACGCTATCTAGCGACGATTGGTTCAATTTTTTCACCAAATTGGCACCGACGATTTTCAACAGGGCATAGCTAACCAGTTTCATGTCTGATTGTCTGGTCACGCGCAAGCCATTTTTCTTGGTAATGGGCACGTGTTCTTCTTCCATGAGTTGGTTGATGGCAAAACCGCCACCGTGGACGATAACCACTTGCTTGTTTTCAGCCTTCCACTGCTTGATTTGCTGAATGAATTCTTGTGATAGGTGCTGACTGGAAACACCTCCGATTTTAATGACAATGACATGTTCCATAAACTTCCCCTTATGTCCGATACAAAGCGTTAATTTTCACATAATCATAGGATAAATCACAACCCCAAGCCTTTCCAGTTGCCTCACCCGAATGCAAATCCACCGTGATACAAATAACCTCTTCATGCATGATGTCTTGCATTTCCTCGGCATCAAAGGCCACAGGACCTGAGCCCAGCATGACTGGCACATCTCCTAAAGCAATATCAATGTTGTCAACAGGGACATCGACCCCCGCATAACCAAGCGCTGCTAAAATACGTCCCCAATTAGGATCCTCGCCGAAAATAGCCGTTTTCACAAGACTTGAGCCCACCACACTTTTAGCCATCATTCGTGCGTCAAAGGTGTTAGGAGCGTGTTTTACCACAACTTCAATGAGTTTGCTTGCGCCTTCACCGTCCTTGGCAATTTTCTTAGCAAGTTCTTGCATCACGTAGTGGAGCATGGCCGAGAACTTCTCAAATTCGGCTGTGTCAGGCAAGATTTCGTCATTGAGCGTACAGCCATTAGCCAAGACCAAGACCATATCATTGGTTGAGGTATCACCGTCCACTGTGATTTGATTGAACGTTGTTTCCACATTTTGACTAAGCGCTAACTGCAAGGTTTCACTGGAAATATTGGCATCACACGTGATAAAGGCTAGCATGGTTGCCATATTGGGATGAATCATACCCGAGCCCTTAGCCACACCTGCCATGGTGACTTCGTCACGCCCAAATTGTTCCGTCACGGCAACAGTTTTGACGACAGTATCCGTTGTTAGAATGGCTTTTGAAAAATCATCCGCATTACCATTGACCACCAATTTAGACAATCCTGTTTTGAGCGTGTCCATTGGCAACAAATCACCGATGACACCTGTTGAAGCTACCCCCACCAAATCAGGCTCAACCCCCAATTTATTAGCTGTCCATTGCTGCATGGTGTAGGCATCTTCCATGCCTTGCACCCCCGTACAAGAATTGGCCACACCCGAATTGACCACGATGGCTTTCATTTTTTGAGCTTTTTTCACCGATTGACGCGTCACAATCAAAGGGGCTGCAATCACTTTATTGGTCGTGTAAACACCTGCCACACTGGCTGGGACTTCTGACACAATCCACCCAAAATCCATTTTTCTTTTCTTAAACCCTGCGTGCAAGCCATCTGCCGAAAAACCAAGCGGGCTTGCAATATTGCCTTCAATCACTTTCATCCTAATCACCTAAAGCTTTAACCACAAGCACAAAGCTTCCTTTTTAAAGCTCCTAACCCTTTCTTTCTATCATAAATAACTTGGCGACACCAATAAGCCTTCGGTTTCATCCCAACCCATCATGGCATTGAGATTTTGCACTGCCTGACCAGCCGCCCCTTTCATCAGATTGTCAATCACAGACACCACCGTTAAGACATTTGTCACCTCATTGTAGAGAAAACCAATATCCGTAAAATTAGACCCAATCACATTATGCAATTCTGGTAAATCCTCTTGCACACGCACGAAAGGTTTGTCCTCGTAAGCCGCTTGATAGATGGCATCTAATGCCGCTTTGCTCAACGGTTTTTTCAACTTCACATAAGACGTCGCCATAATTCCACGATTAACAGGCAAGAGCGAGGTTGAAAATTGTATATACGGCACCTTAGGGTTGACCTCTTGCAGCATTTGCACAATTTCAGGAATATGCTGGTGGTGATTTAGCTTGTAAGTTACATAATTATCATGCACATTGACGAAATGGCTGGCTTCAGACAAGGCCTTCCCAGCACCTGTCAAACCACTTTTAGCATCAACAATAATCGCATCTTCCTCAATCACATCTGCCTTTAACAAGGGAAGCAAGGCCAGTTCTGTTGCCGTTGCATAGCAACCAGGATTTGAAACAAAACGTTTCCCCTTAAGGTCTGTCCACTCTGTCAAAGCGTAGGTAAATTGACTCAAAACAGCATCGCTTACTGGGGTTTTGTGATACCATTTTTCATAAACATCTGCAGGCAGACGATGGTCGCCAGACAAATCAATCACTGGAAAATCAGCTGCTACAAAAGGAGCTGCCAATTGACTAGCGATGCCGCTTGGAGTCGCAAAGAAAACCAAGTCAGAAACTGCCATGATAGCTTTCGCGTCAAAGGCTTCAATCACCAAATCACAAATCCCAGAAAGGTAAGGATAGATATCTGACAAGCGTCGGCTAATATCCTTGGTGGCATGAATCGAAGCAATCGTCACTTTTTTATGATTATTCAATATTTTAACCAATTCAAAACCACTGTATCCAGTGATACCAACAATCGACACTTTCATAATATACACCCCTTGAATAAATATGTGTCTATTTTATAGCATATTTATTCATAAGTCAAGTGCTTTTTTGAATAAAAATAATAAGCAGTTGATTATAAAATCAACTGCTTATTAACGAGGGAAATAATCTGATTCCCTTTGTATCGTTACAAATGGGAATTCGTCTTTTCAAACAGATGTAATTTGCCGATGCGCTCAACAGCTTCGACCAAACGTTCGGGATCAACCAATAAACCGATTCTGACATAGCTGTCACCTTGTTTCCCAAAGGCTTTTCCTGGTGCGACAGCCACGTGGGCTTCATTTAAAAGCAAGTCAGCAAACTGCTCACTGTCATAACCTTCTGGCACAGGCATCCAAGCATAGAATGACCCTTTAGAATCAAAAGCGTGCCAACCAATCTTCTCAGCGGCTTGAACAAAGGCACGACGTCGTTCATCGTAAGTCTTATTTAAGTCTGCAACGGCATCTTTCGACCGTTCATCCAAAAGTGCCACCGCACCTGCATCTTGAATCGCTGGAAAGACGCTCACAAACAAGTGGTCTTGCAACAAGTTAAGCGCCTCAATCAACTGAGCATTGCCAGCCGCAAAAGCAAGCCTCCAGCCTGCCATATTAAAGGTTTTGGAGAAAGTGTATAGTTCAATGCCGACGTCCTTAGCTCCAGGTGTGGAAAGAAAGTTTGGGTTTTCATAACCTTCTGCTCCCAAGGCACCGTAAGCAAAATCGCTGATAACACCGACATCGTAGGCTTTAGCCCAAGCCACCAATTCTTCGTAAAAGGCTGCAGTTGCCACCGCACCCGTCGGATTATTGGGGTAATTGACATAAATAAACTTAGCCCGTTTTGCTACGTCCTCAGGAATAGCTGTTAAATCAGGCAAAAAGTGATTGGCTTTGGTCAATGGAAATGTCGCATAATCAATCTGCGCCAAGGCCACACTAGACAGGTAATCAGGGTAGCCAGGGTCAGGCAGTAGCAACAAATCCCCAGGATTCATCAAAGCCAAAGGAAATTCCACCAAACCGATTTTAGCACCACCAAGCACGCAAATCTCCTTTTCGCTATTAAGATCAACCTGATAATGTTCCCGATAAAATTGACTCACTGCCTCTTTAAAATGAGCATTCCCACGAAAAGATGAATATTTATGCGACACTGGATTTTTAGCCGAAGCAATCAAGGCATCTACAATGAAATCATAGGTCGGCTGGTCAGGATTGCCTTGTCCGAGATTGATAACATCATACCTTTCAGCCTGCTTGGCATTTACCTTGGCCACCAAATTGACGAAAAATTGTTTGGGTAAATCTTGTAAAATCTGTGATTGTGAAAACATCTGCACGCCTCCTTAATGATACAACTGGGGTTTTCGATCCGCAAAAACAGGTATTTGCCCGCGTACTTTTTCCACTTCTGACCAATCCAAACAAGTGGAAAAAACACCTTCTTGGTTATCTGGCACTTGTAAAATCACTTCTCCTAAAGGATTGATAACCAAGGAGTGTCCTGAAAAGCTATCCAAATCTCCTTTGCCAACCCGATTCACAGCGACAACAAAGGCCTGATTTTCAACCGCACGCGCCCGCAATAAGATTTCCCACTGCGTTCTGTCGGCCACTCAGCCACCACAAACAGAACTTTGGCACCACCAGACATGAGCGTCCGAATCCATTCTGGAAACCGAATGTCATAACAGATGACACTAGCCGCCTGAATGCCATCCAAAACAAAAGTACTTGGCTGGTGCCCTGCTTGCAAAAATTGATCCTCTCCCATCAGACCAAACAAATGAATTTTATCATAGTCCACAATGACCTGTCCCGTCCGATCAAAAATATAAGTCGTGTTAAAAAAGCTATCTTTTTTCTTGGTTGCTACCGAACCTGCCACGATATTTACATGGTGTTTCTTGGCAAAGGCCCGCAAAAGAGTTTTGGTCCTTTCACCATTGTCATCTGCCAAATCAGCAAGCTGGCTCAAAGCATAACCTGTGTTCCACATTTCAGGCAGAACAATCACATCAGGTTCATCCAGCACCGCTTTTTCCAATAATGCCAATACGGTTTTTGTATTTTGCTTAGGCTGTCCTTCACGAATAGCCATCTGAATAAGTGCTACTTTCATTGTATCCTCGATTCTATATGACAATAATCTTCTAAAATCTTAGTGCCTATTATAGCAACATCGCCTCACATCGTAAAATAGTTATTTCAAAAGCAATCGATAGTTAAAAACTATAACCAAAAAGGAGTTCCCAATTGGAACTCCTCATGATTATTTGGACTTTTCCTTTAATAGCCTGACAAAACTGCTCAATAAACTCCCTTCAGCTAGGATTGCAATAAGATAAACCATATTAAGATGTCCGCTTACCGCCTCTTTGATAGCCATATAGATCAAAATAAGCAAGGTCAAGCCGATAAAGGCAATAGCCATTTTTAAAAGTCTATTTTTGGGTGTCATCTACTTTAAAACAACTCCTTTATCTGCTAAGCTGCTGCCTAACTGATGCGGTTTGTTACACGTTTTCAGCAACTGCTGCAAGAAGGTCTGCAATCTTAGCAGCGTCAGAACCACCTGCCATAGCCATGTCTGGTTTACCACCACCACGACCAGAAACAATTGGTGCCAAAGCTTTAATCAAGTTACCCGCATGAACGTCTTTTGATTTGCTTGCCACAAGGACATTGACTTTTTCGCCAATAGCTGCGGCCAATACAAGCACGTCAGAGTAATCTTTTTGTTTCCAGTTGTCTGCAAAAGTACGAAGGGCACCAGCGTCAGAAACCGTTACTTGACTTGCAATGTAGCGAACGCCGTTAGCTTCTTTGACGTCTTTAAAGACATCACCAGCTTGGGCAGCTGCAGCTTTTTCTTTCAATTCTGCATTTTCTTTTTGCAATTGGTGCAATTGTTCTTGCAAGCTTGCTACTTTGTTAGTCACTTCTTTCAATTGAGGAACTTTCAAAGTTGCAGCAATAGCTTTAAGGTCTTCTTCTTCTTGACGGTAAGCTTCAAAGGCTTCTTGGCTAGTCACGGCAATAATACGACGTGTTCCTGAACCAATTCCTTCTTCTTTCACAATCTTGAAGATACCAATTTCAGAAGTGTTTGACACGTGTGTTCCACCGCAAAGCTCGATTGAGTAATCACCGATGGTTACCACACGAACATTTTTACCGTATTTTTCACCAAATAGAGCCATAGCACCCATTGATTTAGCCGTATCAATATCTGTTTCAATGGTTTTAACAGGAATAGCATTCCAAATTTGTTGGTTAACTTCTTCTTCGATACGACGCAATTCTTCAGGCGTTACGGCTTCAAAGTGAGTGAAGTCAAAACGCAAGAAGCTTTCTTCATTCAATGAACCTGCTTGGGTAGCATGGTCGCCGATGATATTGTGAAGGGCTGCGTGAAGCAAGTGAGTAGCTGTGTGGTTTTTAATCACACGGTGACGGCGTTTGCTGTCGATTTCAAGCGTGTAAGTTGTGCCAACAGACAAGCTTGCCAAAACATCAACCGTATGAAGAGGTTGACCGTTTGGTGCTTTTTGCACATCCGTCACACGCGCCACAATGTCGCCTTTATCATTTTTAATAACCCCGTGGTCAGCTACTTGTCCACCCATTTCAGCGTAGAACGGTGTTTGGTCAAAGACAAGAAGGGCTTGACCTTCAGAAACCGCTTCTGTACGTTCGTTGTCCGCAATGATAACAGACAAGCTCGCATCAAGCACTTCGTCTTCATAGCTAAAGACAGAAGGTTCTGTAATGCTTGAAAGGGTTTCGTTTTGCATAGCCATTGAACCACCTTTAACCACGCTAGCACGAGCACGTTCTTGTTGTTCTTTCATGGCAGCTTCAAAACCAGCATGGTCAATCTTGAAACCTTGGTCCTCTGCCAATTCTTCTGTCAATTCAACTGGGAAACCGTAAGTATCATACAATTTGAAGATGTCTTTTCCGTCAACGGTATCTTTGCCTTCTGCTTTCAATTCAGCCAACAATTCATCTAGCATATTTGAACCAGCATCAATGGTACGAGCAAAGGTTTCTTCTTCGCGTTTAACGATTTTTTCAATGAAATCTTGTTTTTCAAGGATTTCTGGGTAATAAGATTCCATGATTTGACCAACGGTTGGAACCAATTGGTACAAGAATGGTTTGTTGATGCCCAAGCGACGACCATGCATAACAGCACGACGAAGCAAGCGACGAAGCACGTAACCACGGCCTTCGTTACCAGGAAGAGCACCATCACCGATGGCAAATGAAAGCGAACGGATATGGTCAGCAATGACTTTGAAGCTCATGTTGTCGCCATCTGGATCGTAGGTTTTACCAGATAATTTTTCAATGTCACGAATGATTGGCATAAAGAGGTCTGTTTCAAAGTTTGTTTTAGCCCCTTGCATAACTGCAACCAAACGTTCCAAACCAGCACCCGTATCAATGTTTTTATGTGGCAATTCCTTGTATTCTGAACGCGGAACAGCAGGATCAGCGTTGAATTGTGACAAAACGATGTTCCAAATTTCGATGTAGCGGTCGTTTTCAATGTCTTCAGCCAATAATTTGATACCAAGGTGGTCAGGGTCAAAGTCTTCCCCACGGTCAAAGAAGATTTCGGTATCTGGTCCTGAAGGTCCAGCACCAATCTCCCAGAAGTTATCTTCAATTGGAATCAAGTGACTTGGCTCAACACCAAGAGAAATCCAACGATTGTAAGTGTCTTTATCATCTGGGTAGTAAGTCATGTAAAGTTTGTCTTGTGGGAAATCAAACCACTCAGGACTTGTCAACAATTCAAATCCCCAAGTGATGGCTTCATCACGGAAGTAATCCCCCACAGAGAAATTCCCCAACATTTCAAACATCGTATGGTGACGGGCTGTCTTACCAACATTTTCAATATCATTTGTACGAATAGCTTTTTGGGCATT
>SAMEA3663106__coassemble_758_pt1 | contig 14921 bp, 16 predicted proteins | sample SAMEA3663106__metabat2_low_PE_012 | metagenome-assembled genome bin SAMEA3663106 (sample SAMEA3663106) | pig gut metagenome | biome: pig gut; feature: pig-associated habitat; material: faeces | place: Denmark | collected 2012
GATTGGTCATCCAAAGCGTTTCTTTTGGCAATTGATCAAATTCTTGCTCATATTGATACAAGGGATTGTCTTTTGGACGCCCATTGTTGTTGATAAAAGACTTTTCTTCACGAATTTGCGCTACGTGGAAGAAATAAAAACTCGCTCCAACACTAGCCGCAAAAACCAGCAGTACTCCCCACAAAACGACACGACCTTTTCTAATTCTCAAATTTCTCATAGTGACTATTATACTATATTTTCACCCCTAAAAAGTAAAATCAAAGTGAAATTTGGTTAAAAAAAGATTCTCTAAGCACTTGCTTAAAGAATCTTTGATTTATTATTTGCTATTTTCGATTGCCGCTGTCACAAAAGCAGTGTAGAGTTCTTCTGGACGGTTTGGACGGCTTTGAAGTTCTGGGTGGTATTGAGCAGCTACGAAGAATTTCTTCTCTGGCAATTCAACCACTTCCATCAAGCGGTTATCTGGTGACACACCTGAAAAGACAAAGCCAGCTTCTTCAAATTGGTCACGGAATTTCGTGTTGAATTCGTAACGGTGACGGTGACGGCGTTGCACCACTTCTTGGTTATTATAAGCTTGTGCTGCACGTGAACCTGGTTTCAATTTACATGGGTAAAGTCCTAGACGGAGTGTTCCACCCATGTCTTCAATATCGATTTGATCACGCATGATATCGATGATTGGGTATTTTGTATCAGGATCAAGTTCGGCTGAGTTAGCCCCTTCTAAATGCAAGACGTTACGGGCAAATTCCACACAAGTCAATTGCATACCAAGACAGATACCAAGCATTGGCACGTCATTTTCACGCGCATAGCGGATAGCTTCAATCTTACCTTCTGTACCACGTTGACCAAATCCACCAGGAACAATGATACCATCAACATCGCCAAGCATTTCTTCAGCATTTTTAGCTGTCAAATCATTGGCGTTAACCCATTTGAGGTCGATAGCTGTATCGTTGATGTAACCTGAGTGTTTAAGAGCTTCAACAACTGAAAGGTAAGCATCTGGCAATTCAACGTATTTCCCAACAAGGGCAATTCGTGTTGAGTTTTTAAGATTCATAATCTTATCAACCATTGCAGACCATTCTGACATATCCGCTTTTGGCACATCCAATTTCAAGTGGTCACATACGATTTGGTCCATGTTTTGAGCTTGCATATTGAGTGGAATTTGGTAAATATGATCCACATCAAGTGATTCAATAACAGCTTCTGGAGCCACGTCACAGAATTGAGCCAATTTGTTTTTAATGCCTTGCCCAGCTGGTTTTTCTGTACGGATAACCAACATATTTGGTTGAATCCCTAATCCACGCAACTCTTTTACAGAGTGTTGAGTTGGTTTGGTTTTCATTTCACCAGCTGCCTTCAAGTAAGGTAACAAGGTTGTGTGAATGTACATCACATTGTCAGAACCAACGTCTGCCTTCATTTGGCGCAATGCTTCAAGGAAAGGAAGGCTTTCAATATCACCAACAGTACCACCAACTTCAGTGATAATAACATCAGAATCTGTCGTAGCTGCAGCACGTTTAATTTTTTCTTTCAACGCGTCTGTGATATGTGGAATAACCTGAACAGTTGCTCCAAGGTATTCCCCTTTACGTTCTTTTCGAAGCACTTCGCTATAAATTTTACCAGTTGTAACATTCGAATACTTGTTAAGGTTAATATCAATAAAACGTTCGTAGTGACCAAGGTCAAGGTCTGTTTCAGCCCCATCATCAGTCACGTAAACTTCACCGTGTTGGTAAGGACTCATTGTCCCTGGGTCAATATTAATGTAAGGGTCAAATTTTTGGATGGTTACCTTAAGCCCGCGATTTTTCAATAAACGACCAAGACTTGCAGCGACAATACCTTTACCAATAGAAGACACCACACCACCAGTAACAAAAATATACTTCGTCATTAAAAAACTCCTTTAAAAATAAAATGATAAGTGCTTGAATAAAATCGCATCACTTATAATTAGCGTTTGGGTAGCCTTGTCGGAATGGGGTTCCAACGCACATAGACAACTATTTTAAAAAAACAAAAACAGCCCCCTAAAAGTTAGGGAGCTTTTACATGACCTCTCAAATCAAAAAGAGGTGCCCGATTAACATTATATGTTATCTTTGATAAATTGTCAAACGATAACCATAATGATCTGATTGTTTTCGAAAAACTTATTCTTCCTCGTCCAAATCATCATCGTCGTCATCGTCATCTTCTTCGTTGATGTCAACGTCTTCGTCTAATTCATCATCAGGGATGATTTCGTTGATTTCTGAATCGTAAGATTCCACTTCTGATTTTTCATCATCTGGATTTTCTTCGTCGTATTCCATATCAGCTAATTTTGGTGTGAAATCTTCATCTTCTGGATCATCGTCTGAGTAGTCAATAGCATTTTCATCACCATCCATGAAGGCATTGACACGTTTTCTCTTGCGTTTTGGTTCTCCGTTTTCATCTTCTTCAAGAGTGATGATTTCTTCGTCAATCTCATCAATAGCATACCATGAACGAAGGCCCCATTTGTTATCCCCAAGTGGAATAAAACTACCATCCACATTTAATGCAGAATAAAAGTAAGGTAACGCTTCACGAATATCTGCGTCTGATTTTTCGAGGTAATTTTGAATCTCGTTCACAAGATCGCTGAAGTACATCTCATGATCACGGCCACGCTCTTCTAAAATAGCACGAGCTACTTCAACCATTGAGAGTTCATTTTTTTCTTGTCCAGCAAATACTTCTAATTCCAAGGTAATTCTCCTTATTTATTTTAGGATATGAGCCAGTAGCTACAAAAAACCTATTGTCTAAAATTTGTCACTCTTTATTTTACGCTAATTTTAGGTATTCGTCAAAAGATTTTTCAGCAAAAATAATAAAAAGTCAAGTAATACAAGATTACTTGACTTGAATGGTTCGTATCAGTAAGCTTATTTCACTTTAACTGAGCTTGTGATAACATCAACCGCTTTTTTCATTGCGATATCATGTTTAAGCATTTCAGGTGAAAGAAGGTGACGAACTTGTTCCACTTCCATGTTGTATTCTGAAGCCAAATCGTTGATTTCTTTTTCGATTTCTTCGTCGCTAGCTTCAAATCCTTCAGCTTTAGCGATTGCTTCGATAACAAGGTTTGTTTTTACGCGTTTGTCAGCGTCTGCTTCGTATTGTTTGTGAAGATCTTCTTCAGATGTACCTGTCAATTGGTAGTACATTTCTGGAGAGATACCTTGGCGTTGCATGTTGCCCATGAATTCGTTCATTGCACGGTGTACTTCGTCATGAACCATTTCTTCTGGCAATTCAACGATTTCTGCGTTTTCAACAGCCAATTCAATGGCAGCAGCTTCAACAGCGTCATCGTAAGCAATTTCTTTAGCTGATTCAAGTTCTTTACGGTATTTAGCTTTCAATTCGTCAAGTGTTTCCACTTCTTCGTCGATATCTTTAGCCAATTCATCGTCAAGAGCTGGTACTTCTTTTGCTTTTACTTCGTGGATAGTTGTCACGAATTTAGCGTCTTTACCAGCAAGGTCTTCAGCTTGGTAGTTTTCTGGGAATGTTACGTTAACTTCAACAGTTTCACCAGCTTTAGCACCAACTAATTGGTCTTCGAAACCTGGGATGAATTGACCTGAACCAAGTTCAAGTGAGAAGTTTTCGCCTTTACCACCGTCAAATTCAACACCGTCAACTGAACCAACGAAGTCGATAACAACAGTGTCACCAAGTTCTGCAGCGTCGTCTTTAACAACCAATTCAGCAAGGTTGTTGCGTTCGCGTTCTACTTTTTCATCTACTTCAGCATCAGTAACTTCTTTTGTAGCGTCAACTGAAACTTCAAGGTCTTTGTAAGCACCAAGTTTCACTTCTGGTTTTGTAACAACTTCTGCAGTCAAAGTCCATTCTTGACCTTTTTCCATTGATTTGATGTCAATTTTTGGTTGAGCAACAACGTCAAGGCTAAGTTCAGCAACAGCTGCTTCGTATGCTTCTGGAAGAATAGCGTTCAAAGCATCTTCGTAAAGAGCTTCTTCACCAAATTTTTGGTTGAATACGGCACGTGGCATGTGTCCTTTACGGAATCCAGGTGCGTTCAAATCTTTCTTAATTTTATTGAATGCTTTGTCAAGAGCTGGTTTGATTTTGTCTTGACCAATTGTGAATGTAATCACACCACGGTTAGTGGCTTTGTTTTCAAATGATACAGACATGAAGTCATTTCTCCTTAAAATTTTATATACAGTTTAGTTTATCATATTTTAGAGGCTTTTTAAAGTTTTTTGTATAAAATAGTGATGTTTTTACCATTCTAAAACCAGTAAAAAAGGTTCTAGATATACATTCAACAGTGCAAGCAAAAATACAACTATTGTCATCCATGTTTGGATTGGGATTCTACATAACTACCTAAAATGAATCTATAACATTTTAAATGCACCCTAGTATTCAGATATAAAACCTCATACTAGGATGCAGTTCTTTAAAAATAATTATTCGTCTTCCACTAAAATTTCATCTGGAATTGCAAGTAATTTTGTCAACGTGTAGCACACTACTACAGTAATAACTGAAACAGCAAAATAAACAAGTAACTGATAGCTATTATAAATGTACATTAGATATGACGGAACTACTGCTAAACCATACGAATTAGATTGAATACGAAAAATTGAAAGTATGGCTGCTCCAAGTCCAGAAGAAAAAAGCATAATATACAATGGCTTAGTGTTCTCATCAACACTTTTATACCTTTTTCTTGAGACTTATTCCTCTTATTTGACTATCTATTAATAAATTTACTCCTTCTGCGGATTCACCCTTATAAGATAACAAAATCAATAAATCTTTTTTTGTCATATTATCCTTCAGGTAATCGTATTCACCCTTATCAAAAAAACGATAACCTTTTTTTCTACAGAGGTAAATAGCTATCTAAGCATTTCAACTTCAAGCTTCTGTTCATTGCCTGTACCATATAGGTAAAGTGTATTGGTTTTTATCAATAATTTAATAACCGAAGTTAAATTTAATTTTTCAAAAATTTGATCAATATAAGTGTGATAATTTTGTACAACTTTAGTAAAGCTTGATTCCTTCTTAAACGCTTTTGGAGAACTATCTTTTTGAAGAATGTACTTCAATTCTGCAAAACTCTCAAGATTTAATTTTTTTAACAATCGAAAAATACTTGAACGTGAAACAAAAAAGCATCTGCTAATCTTTGACTAGTCAACTCCTTAGGAGGTGTCTCTAATTGCTGCAAATAAGCAACTATTTTTTTCTCTTGAAGATTGAGATCCTCATAATGAGCATTTACTAGTGAAATAAAATCCATCTATGACTCCAAGTTTCTAATTAATTTCTTATTCCTATTTTAAACTAAAGTTTAAAAAATCTCCACTTAATAAAAAACCTTATCCTTATTTATCTATAGCTTGCCTCTTCTACTATTTTTTACTAAACTAAATAGTATGAAAATTATTAACGATTACATTGAACAACTTCATGTTGAGCAAGTGGCTTTTAATGTGATTTCTAAGGTCGTTTCGCTGCTCATTATTTTGCTTTTGTTTCTTATTGCCAAGCGAGTGGCTGAATTTATTTTTGAGCATGCCATCAAAAAATCCATTAGCTTGTCGCATCAGACAGAGGCTCGGCAAAAGACCATCATCAAGCTACTTCAAAATATCATGAATTACACCTTGTATTTTATGCTCATTTATTGTGTGCTTTATGTATTAGGCATTCCAATTTACAGCCTTCTTGCTGGGGCTGGGCTTGCTGGGGTTGCTATTGGACTTGGAGCTCAAGGTTTTTTGACCGACGTGGTCAATGGATTCTTCATTTTACTTGAAAATCAATTTGAAGTGGGGGACTCTGTGGTGTTGGATTCTGTGGAGGGAACTATTGCCAGCGTGGGTATCCGCACCACTCAAGTTCGTGGTTTTGATGGTACCTTGAATTTCATTCCCAACCGCAATATCACTGTCGTGTCAAACAAATCTCGCGGCAATATGCGTGTGCAAATTGACATTCCCATTTATGCGCATAGTGATTTGGAAGGTATTTCAACAATTATCAAGCAAGTCAACGCTGAAGAGCTTGCCAATTATCCTGCCATTGTTGGACAACCGAGCATTTTAGGACCACGAACCAATACGGCTTCGCAGCTCGTCTTTCGTGTGAATATCATCGTTCAAAACGGCACTCAAGAGGAAATTTACACTCAATTTTATAGCCTTTACCAAGAAGCGCTTTTGGAGCATGGCATTGCCTTGCCAACCATGTACACTAACCCTGTCAAAAGCAAATAAACCAGTACGTCTGTACTGGTTTTTGTGTTATCAGATTAAACTCTTACGAATAGGGTCAGGCGTGTAGGTCGCACGATTGCCACCAATTAATTTTGGACGGCTAGCAAGGGCCGTAACGTGCGCTTTCCCCAATTCACGACTCACTGGAATCAAAGGAACTTGGACGCGTTTGACGTGCATACCAATAAAAGTATCGCCAATATCCAAGCCAGCATGAGCCACGACTTCTTCAACTTCCACAGGGTCTGACATCAATTTGAAGGCTGCCACTTGACCGCTGCCACCTGCGTGCAGGTTAGGAATGACATTAACGATTTCCAAATCTTTTGCCTCTACCACTTCTCTTTCTACCACCAAAGCACGGTTTAAATGTTCGCAGCCTTGAACAGCCAAGTGAATGCCACGTTTTCCCAGTTCTTCCAATAGCACTGACACAACCACTTCGCCAACCTCAGCGCTGCTATTCTCGCCAATGTTACCTCCGATAACTTCGCTTGATGATAAGCCAAGGACAAAAAGCTGTCCTTTTTTAATAGCAGAGCGTTCAATGACATCAACAACAATCGCACGCGTTTGTGTTTCTAATTCCTTTAAATCCATGCTAACCTTCTTCCTTTGTTTTCTTTAGCTATTAGCGCTTTTCGATGCGTGAATAAGCGAGGTAAATCAAGTAACCAACCAGCATTCCAAAGCAGTTTTGCAAGAGATTGCCCAAAATACCAGCCAAAGCTGCACCCAGACCATAGCCCAGTAGCAAAGCCGCGATAAAATACCAACCAACCATTGACACACTCGCCAAAATCAACCCCAAAGGTCGCTTTTTCCCGCTCCAACCAGCAAAGTAACCTTGGGCACCGTGGGCAATCAGACTGTGAATCATGTACTGAGGATACCCCAGCAGTAAATCAATCAAAAAGCCTGACAAGCCACCCACAACCGCACCAGCTCTTGATCCAAGGTAAAACGCCGTGAAATAAATACCAGCATCTAACAGGGTCAAATAACCCGTTGGTGTCGGAATATGGATATAGGCTAAAACCACGCTCAAAGCCGTCAAAACCGCCATCAAGGCAATATCACGTGTATTAGTTCTTCTCATAATTCTGCTTTACTCCGTATTGGTCTGAATGGCGAATAGCTTGATAGACAAAGTCTTTTGACAGTTTCACCGCCTCTTTTGGTGAATGCCCAAGCACCAATTGACTGGCAATGCTTGAGGCAAACGTACAACCCGCACCGATATTGTTATTGTCAAGGACGCGTGATTCCAAAACAGTCCAATCTTCACCGTCATAAAAGACATCAATCGCCTTGTCTTGACTCAAACGATTGCCACCCTTAACCACCACATATTTTGCGCCTAACTGGTGCAATTGTTTGGCAGCTGCCTTCATATCGTCCAAGGTTTTGATTGATTTTTGGGTCAATAGCTCCGCTTCTACCAAGTTTGGTGTGATAATGGTCACGTAAGGGAAGAATTTCAACAACTCATCACGCAGAGCTGACACTTCCACATCATGTTTTTCCTTACAAACCAAAACAGGGTCCAACACGATAGGAATCTCTTGATGCGTTTTAACAAAATCCAGTGCCAAATCAGCAATTGTCACATTGGGCAACAAGCCTAATTTGATACCTGAAAACGGCACATCTTTTAGGCTATTGAGCTGGTGAGAAAAGACGGTTTCATCGGTTGCAAAAACGTCAAAACCTTTTTCTGTCAATGCTGTCAAACACGTCACAGCCAAAAAGCCGTGGAGCTTATTGGTCGTGTAGGTTGCCAAATCAGCATAAAGCCCACCGCCACTGAAAATATCGTTTCCTGAAATAGCCAAAATATAATTATTCGTCATAAATAATCTCCTTCAAATAAAGCCCATTGCCTGCTGCCGTTGGTCCTGCCAAATCACGATTTTTCGACTCCAAAACCGTCTGAATTTGACTGACTGGCATCCGACCGTTACCGATTTTCAACAAGGTTCCCACCATGTTACGCACTTGTTTGTACAAAAAGCCATTGCCGCTAAACGTAAAGACATAAAAACCTGTCTTTTCATCAATGTCAACTGTCGCTCGTGTAATCGTACGCACCTTATTTTCCACCGATGTTCCAGAAGCGGTAAAACCCGTAAAATCGTGCGTTCCCACCAAATCCTTAATAGCCTCTTGCATAGCAGCCAAATCCAACGGATAAGCGTAATGCGTAGCGTAATGCCGCATCATCGGATTTTTAGGACGTCCCGCATCCACTAAAAATTCGTAGGTTTTGCTATGCTTGTTGTAGCGAGCATGAAAGTCATCGCTAACTTGTTCGACACGCACCACATCCATATCCTCTGGCGATTGCGTATCCAAACCAAATCGCAATTTTTCCACATCACGCGCTTGCGGCAAATCAAAATGCACAACTTGCCCATAAGCATGCACACCCGAATCTGTCCGCCCAGCACCGTGTACCTTAACAGGTTGACCACTATTTAGCTTTTGCAAGGTTTTTTCTAACTCTTCTTGAACCGAACGCTCACTTGTCTGACGCTGAAAACCAGCAAAGAGCCTCCCATCATAAGAAATTGTTGCTTTATATCTAACCATGACTGTATTTTATCATCTTAGCAAAAGACTTTCCAGAAAATTTAGACCAATCTGTCCCCATACAGATGAAGTGCCACAAAAAAGAAGCTAGACCTCTTGGTCTAACCTCTTTCTATCTTATTCCCCTTCGAAAAAATCTTTGGCTTTATCGAACAAACCTTTTTTCTTAAGAGTGACTGGCTTGTCACCACCAGCCTTAGCAAAATCTTTCAATGCTGCAACTTGGGCAGGGTTGAGTTTTGTTGGGGTTACAATATTAACGGTAACGTGTTGGTCACCTTGACCGCCACCACGCAATTTAGGAGCCCCTTTACCTCTTAGACGGAAAGTCTTACCTGTTTGTGTTCCTGCTGGAATTGTCAATTCAACCTTACCATGTACAGTTGGTACTTCAACCGTATCACCAAGAGCTGCTTGAACAAAACTAATGTTCATGCTGTAATAGATGGTTGAGCCGTCACGTTCAAATTCCTTGCTTGGTAAGACTTTAATGATGACAAAGAGGTCACCATAAGGTCCACCGTTAAAGCCAGCTTCCCCTTGACCTTGCAAGCGGATTTGTTGACCTGTTTCAACCCCTGCTGGGATTTTAACAGATACTTTGTGGCTTTTCTTTTCATGACCACTACCATGACAAGTGGGACATGGGTCTTTGATTTCTTTACCAGTACCGTGGCAGACATCACAAGTGACTTGACGACGCATCATACCAAGTGGGGTTTGTGTATCGACGTTAATGACACCTTGACCATGACAACGGCTACATGTTACAGGGCTAGTACCTGGCTTAGCTCCTGTACCAGAGCAGGTTTCACACGTTGCTTCACGGTTGTAAGACACTTCTTTTTCAACACCAAAGACAGCTTCTTCAAAAGTCAAGTCTACACGGTATTGCAAGTCATCCCCCTGACGAGGTGCATTTGGATTACGTGTTGCACCACCGCCACCGAAGAAACTTGAAAAGATGTCTTCAAAGCCGCCAAATCCAGCTCCACCGTTAAAGCCATCAAAGCCACCGGTACCACCACCGAAGCCACCGTTGGCTCCAGCAGCACCGTATTGGTCGTAAGCAGCACGTTTTTGTTCGTCACCTAAGGTTTCATAGGCTTCTTGAACTTCTTTGTACTTTTCTTCTGCACCAGGTTCTTTATTTATATCTGGGTGATATTTTTTCGACATTTTGCGATAAGCTTTTTTAATCTCATCTTGCGAAGCGTCCTTTGAAACACCCAAACGATCGTAAAATTCTGTATTATTCATAATTAAGATACAAAGGGCGTTAAGCGGACAAAGTCAAATAGAAGATGCGACAAGAAATATTGACGTCCTCGAAAAATCTATCTATCTGACACAGTCCGTAGCCCGTGCTCATTTCTGAGCACTTTCCTTTCTTCATCATTAAAAAGATTGGTCAACATAATGCTACTACTTATCCAAAAACAGAGGTTGATGTTTTGCAACCTCTGGATTCTTTATAACTTATCAAGAAACAAAGTCGATTAACTTCATTCAGTCAGTAAGTCATCTGCAAATAGCTAGGGCCGTTTCGTAAAACGGAACCCTAACGTTTCTTGGATGAATTATTTTTCAGTAAATTCGCCGTCAACAACGTCATCACCATTGTCTGATGAGTCAGTTGATTGAGCACCTTCAGCACCTGCTTGAGCTTGTTGTGCGGCAGCAGCTTGTTCGTACATTTTCACTGCAAGGGCTTGAGCTTTTTCATTAAGAACTTCAAGTTTAGCTTTCATATCTTCAAGATTGTTAGCTTCTTGAGCAGCTTTCAATTCATCAAGAGCAGATTGAGCAGCATCACGTTCTGTATCAAAGCCTTTGCCTTCAGTTTCTTTGATTGTTTTTTCTGTTGCAAAGATAGCTTGATCAACTTCGTTACGAAGGTCAACTTCTTCTTTACGTTTAGCATCAGCTTCTGCGTTAGCTTCTGCATCTTTCATCATTTTTTCAATTTCTTCATCAGTCAAACCTGAGTTAGATTGGATAACGATGTGTTGTTCTTTTTGAGTACCAAGGTCTTTAGCTTTAACAGATACGATACCGTTTTTATCGATATCAAATGTTACTTCGATTTGAGGGATACCACGAGGTGCAGCTGGGATATCAGTCAATTGGAAACGACCAAGAGTTTTGTTATCAGCCATTGGGCGTTCACCTTGAAGAACGTGGATATCTACGGCTGGTTGGTTATCTGCTGCAGTTGAGAAGACTTGTGATTTAGATGTTGGGATAGTTGTGTTACGGTCAATAAGTTTTGTGAAGACACCACCCATTGTTTCGATACCAAGTGACAATGGTGTAACATCAAGAAGGACAACGTCTTTCACATCACCAGTAATCACACCACCTTGGATAGCAGCACCCATGGCAACAACTTCATCAGGGTTAACAGATTTGTTTGGTTCTTTACCAGTTTCTGCTTTAACAGCTTCTACAACGGCAGGAATACGTGTTGAACCACCGACAAGGATAACTTCGTCAATGTCAGACATTGAGAGACCAGCATCTTGAAGAGCTTGACGAACTGGTGTTTTTGTACGGTCAACAAGATCACGAGTCAAATCATCAAATTTCGCACGTGTAAGGCTTGTTTCCAAGTGAAGAGGTCCAGCAGCACCTGCAGTGATGAATGGAAGTGAAATTTGTGTTTGTGTCACACCTGAAAGGTCTTTCTTAGCTTTTTCAGCAGCATCTTTCAAACGTTGAAGAGCCATTTTATCTTGGCTAAGATCTACACCATGTTCGTTTTTGAAGTCAGCAACTAACCAATCAATGATTTTTTGGTCAAAGTCGTCCCCACCAAGTTTGTTATCACCTGCTGTTGCCAATACATCAAAGACACCATCACCAAGTTCAAGGATTGACACGTCGAATGTACCACCACCAAGGTCAAATACTAAGATTTTTTCATCTTTATCTGTTTTATCAAGACCATAAGCAAGGGCAGCAGCTGTTGGTTCGTTAACGATACGTTCGACTTCCAAACCAGCGATTTTTCCAGCGTCTTTTGTTGCTTGACGTTGTGCGTCGTTGAAGTAAGCAGGAACAGTGATAACAGCTTTTGTTACTTTTTCACCAAGGTAATCTTCAGCATAACCTTTAAGGTATTGAAGAATCATAGCTGAAATTTCTTGTGGTGTGTATTCTTTACCGTTAGCAGATACTTTTTCAGAAGTACCCATTTTAGATTTGATTGAAATAATAGTATCAGGGTTTGTTACTGCTTGACGTTTTGCAGCATCACCAACGATGATTTCACCATTTTTGAATGATACAACTGAAGGTGTTGTACGGTTACCTTCTGGGTTTGCAATGATTTTTGCTTCAGTTCCTTCAAGAACTGCGACAGCTGAGTTTGTAGTACCTAAGTCAATACCAATAATTTTAGACATAATCTTTACCTCTATTTTTTAAATCGTTTTTTACATTTTTTATTGCTAGTTCACAATCAAACAAACTAACCTTTTGTTTTCATTAGTTATAGACGACAACCATTGCTGGACGAAGCAAGCGGTCGTGTAATTTATAGCCTTTTTGAAGGACTTCTGCGATGCTATCCACAGGATGGTCATCATCAGCAGGCAAGGTTTGAACAGCCATGTGCAAGTTATGGTCGAAGTTATCCACAACCACTTCTTCAACACCCTCTTCTTTAAGGGCTTGAATCAAGCTATTGCGGGTCATTTCAAGACCTTTTTTAACGTCATCTGTCAAGCCTTCAACCGCAAGGGCACGTTCCAAATTATCCAAACTTGGCAAAATACCTTTGGCTAAATCTTGTGATCGATACTTTTGCAATTGTTGACGTTCTTCATTTGCACGACGCTGGATATTTTGCATTTCAGCATGAGCACGAAGGTATTTGTTTTCCAAATCTTCCGCACGCTCTAAAGCTTTTTGCAATGCTTCGTTTTGAGCATCCTCTGGTGTCTGCTCGGTTTCTTTTTCTTCAGTCACAACATCAGTGGCTTCAACTTCTTTTTGAAGTTCTTCGTTTTTCTTTTCTTCAGACACTGTGTCCCTCCCTTATCTTTTTATCACATTCATTACCAAATTTAGTTGACCTCGTAGTGATTACTATTTAAATAACGGTAATAATCACCAAGCTTCATCGCCAAGACACGCCCGATAACATTGATCAAGCTAACACTTCGGCGATAATCCATATCGATGGGTCCAATCAAGCTAAGCAGACCAAATCCACGATAAGGAATCAAAAAGCGATGGGTCCAGACAGTTACATTAGACAAGGCAGCTTCTTCACTATCTGCCACCTGAACCGATGCAACCTCACCTTCTTTCATCGAAGACCTTAATGCTAAGGCAACCTGTTGCTTGTCATCAAGGAAACGATAGGTTTCTAAGCTAGCATAGTCTAACGAATGAACCTTACCAGCCACAAAGACCAATTCCTTAAACAAATCCGCAAAAATATAATCAAACAAATTCAATACATTATCCGTTACAGTGAAATACTTTTGCAAAATTTGAGGAATCTCAGTCCGCAACTTGTAATGGATATCCATCACCGTGCGTCCTAATAACCGTTCATTGACAATATCTTTTAAGGTCGCCAAATCCTTCAACATAAAGTTTTTTGGAATCGCAAATTGTATGGTCGCAGGTTTACATTCATCCAAAGTTAAAACAGCTAAAGCATCGTGATTTGACAACTGAATGATATCAAAAGCTGTCAGTTTTTGGCAAGCAGGTTCAACATCCAAAATAACGGAAGTGTAACCCGACATATCCGATAAAATCTGACTTGCCTTATGCAAAATATCATCCAATTTAAATGGTTCAAAGTCAAACGCTTTGATGACTTGATAAATGTCACGCTCATCAATACTATCTAGATTCAAGGAATGTTCTACAAAGTATTTGAATCCAGCAGCACTGGGCATGCGTCCACTAGAGGTGTGCGCCTTTTCAAGTAAGCCCAATTTTTCTAACTTGGCCATATCGTTTCGAATAGTCGCGCTACTCGAATCAATGCTTGCTTGCAAAGTCTTAGAGCCGATGGGTTCATGTGTCTGCGTAAACAATTCGACAATGACATTCAAGATGTCATTTTGACGTTGTGTAATCATCTCATGCCTCCCTTCGTCTTTTAGCACTAACACCTGTTAACTGCTAACCATGATTTTATTATACTCTTTTCTTCGGGACTGTCAAGAGAAAAACTCAAAAAATTAGCACTCTTTTTTTAGAGTGCTAATCAGGCATCGTATTTCGTTAAATCGTAAGTTTCGATAATCTTTATTAGTTTTGTGGCATAATCAGGGTCGCTACTAAATCCAATGTCTTGCAAGGCTTGAGCAGGCTTTTTATAACCTTTATTAGATACCAAAATATCATAAGCACTTTGGCTATCGTGCAATTTGCCTGATTGCAATAAGTCACAATAATCATAAATGGCATCTGTCCAAGATTTGTAAACCACAAAGCGTCCTTCTTTGGTTTGCCATTTGTTTAAAAAATAAGTCTGATAGGTTAATTTAACCGATTTTTGACCAGATTGAGCCTTGATGGCAAATAAATTATGGTATTTGACAGCTAATAAATTGCTGCCATAATCAGATTCTAGAGCTGCTTGTGCTAGGATAATTGACGGGGAAACCCCATAAGATTTAGCCACTTTTTGAACCGTAGGAGCAATTTCCTCAAAAAAAGCTTTTTGATTGTAAGAAACCGCCATTTTTTCTGAGGAACTTGGCACCGAGCGATTGAGATAAAGCGGGGTAACCACCCCGACTAAAAAAACGGCAATAAAGAGCAAAAACTGTTTGAAAGAAAATCTCGAACTCATTGATTATTCTCCTTCAACAAAGCAATGTATTCTTCCAAAGTCAAGTTGTGCTCAGTAATGTATTTGGCTGATTCAGGTCCGACATAGCGGAAATGCCAGTCCTCGTAATCAACACCAGTCGAGTCACTCTTACCTTCAGGAAAACGCAAAATAAAGCCATATTTAGGAGC
>SAMEA3663106__coassemble_763_pt1 | contig 14725 bp, 18 predicted proteins | sample SAMEA3663106__metabat2_low_PE_012 | metagenome-assembled genome bin SAMEA3663106 (sample SAMEA3663106) | pig gut metagenome | biome: pig gut; feature: pig-associated habitat; material: faeces | place: Denmark | collected 2012
GGATTTTCAAAAAATGTACAGAAGCGATTGACAAGCAAAAGACTTGAATATATACTATTTTAAGATAAAATTACATTCTATATTACAATAGTAAAAGTAGGTAGGATATGAAAAAGTTAGTAACTTCTTTGGCTGTTATTGTCGCTATGGTATTATTATTCCTAAATCCTTATTTAGCAATACTTGTTGTGGCGTTGCTTATTTGGTATTTGAAGAAATAGGAGAATAAGATGAAGATTTTGAAAAAGATATTTGGATTCACCGTTTATGTATGGGCAATAGCAATTGCTATTCTTGTTTTTATTGGAGCTTACTTCCTTGGAGTTTCAAATAGTAATTCTAAAGGAAATCAAACCACAGAATCATATTCAATGGTAAAATACATTGAAAAGGTGAATCAGGTTGTATTTTTGAATGTAGGAATTCAAAAAATAGATACTATTTCAAACGTCAAAAAAGTGTTTGGTTGGGAAATTCCATATTCTGAGAAAAAAGCAATCATTATTTTAAACTATTCAGCAAAGTTGGGAATTAAGCAACCTGTTTCAATTCAAGAAAATGGTGAGAATAGTTTCACAATTCATATACCAAAATTCGAAGTTATAGGAGTAGAATTAGACCCTGAAAATCCATATACACCATATGATAAAAATGGTGAATTTTTAAGTGCTTCTACAGAAGATGTAGATACAGGGGAAGCTGTTGCTAAAGGATTATCAAGTGATGAGCAAGAAGAATATTTAAAACAATATAAAGAAACAATTCAAGAATCTGCTGAAAATTACTATAATAATTTATTTCAATCAGTATATCCGGATTGCACACTTGAATTTGTTTATGATTAATTACAAATGAGCTCTGCTATTTCATAGTAAGAGCTTTTTCAATTCGCTATATTTTGTCAAATATGGTAAAATGAATAGCAGAATATATTTGTTGGAGAAGAATTTGAGTATAGACGATTATAGGCCAACCTTCGTGGTTGAGGCAGTTTATGATTTAAGAGCAGAAGACTTGTTACGACGCGGGATTCATGCCGTTTTAGTAGATTTAGACAATACTTTAATTGCATGGAATAACCCTGATGGTACGCCTGAGGTGCGGGCATGGTTGGATGAGATGACGATGGCTGATATTGCTGTTGTGGTCGTGTCAAACAACAAACATTCCCGTGTCAATCGTGCCGTTTCTCGTTTTGGCGTGGACTTTGTGAGCCGTGCCATGAAACCATTCACACGTGGCATTAATAAAGCCATCAAGCGTTACGGTTTTGATCGTGATGAGGTGATTATGGTTGGTGACCAATTGATGACAGATATTCGTGCGGCTCACCGTGCTGATATTCAGTCTGTTTTGGTAAGACCTTTGGTTAAATCTGATGCTTGGAATACTAGAATTAATCGCTGGCGTGAACGCCGTGTTTGGGCCAAACTTGAAGAAAAATACGGAAAAATCCAATATCAAAAAGGAATTTAATGGAAGAATTAGTATGTATTGGCTGCGGAGCCAAAATTCAAACAGAAGATAAAGACAAAGCAGGCTACACCCCAAAAGCTGCCTTGGAAAAAGGGCTTGAAACAGGTGAATTGTATTGCCAAAGGTGTTTTAGACTGCGTCATTACAATGAAATCACAGATGTGCACATGACCGATGATGAGTTCTTGCAATTGTTGCACGAAGTGGGAGATAGTGATGCCCTTGTGGTCAATGTAGTGGACATTTTTGACTTCAATGGATCAGTTATCCCAGGTTTGCCACGCTTTGTTTCTGGCAATGACGTTTTGTTGGTTGGAAATAAAAAAGACATTTTACCTAAGTCTGTTAAAGACAGCAAGGTAACACAATGGTTGACAGAGCGTGCCCATGAAGAGGGCTTGCGTCCAGTAGATGTTATCTTGACTAGTGCTCAAAATCACCAAGCAATCAAAGACTTGATTGAGAAGATTGAAAGCTTGCGTCATGGGCGTGATGTCTATGTGGTGGGTGTGACCAATGTTGGTAAATCAACCTTGATCAATGCGATTATCAAAGAAGTCACAGGTGAAAAAGATATTATCACGACTTCACGTTTCCCAGGGACAACGCTTGATAAGATTGAAATTCCTTTGGACGATGGGAGCTATATCTTTGATACGCCAGGTATTATCCACCGTCATCAGATGGCGCATTACCTCAGTGATAAGAATTTGAAGTACATCAGCCCTAAAAAAGAAATAAAGCCAAAAACCTATCAGCTCAACCCTGAACAAACCTTGTTTTTAGCAGGTTTGGGACGTTTTGACTTCATTTCTGGGGACAAACAAGGATTTACCGCTTATTTTGACAATAATTTGAAATTGCATCGCACCAAATTAGCTGGAGCAGATGCCTTATACGATAAACACGTTGGTAGTCTTTTAACACCGCCAACAGACAAGGAATTAGCTGATTTTCCGCCATTAGTTCGTCACGAATTTACCATTAAAGATAAGATGGATATCGTGTATTCAGGGCTTGGTTGGATTCGTGTGAAAGCGTCAGCACAAAAGCCTGTGACCGTTGCAGCTTGGGCACCTGAAGGGGTTGCTGTCTTGCTCCGTAAGGCATTGATTTAACAAAAGAAAGGACCGTCATGCTAACATCAAAACAACGTGCTTTTTTGAAATCAGAAGCACATAGCTTGAAACCGATTGTACAAATTGGGAAAAATGGTCTAAATGACCAAATCAAGACCAGTGTTCGACAAGCTTTAGACGCTCGTGAATTGATTAAAGTAACCTTGCTTCAAAATACGGACGAAGATATTCATGAGGTTGCAGACATTTTAGAAGAAGAAATTGGTTGCGATACGGTTTTGAAAATTGGGCGTATCTTGATTCTTTACAAGGAATCGTCTAAAAAACAAAATCGCAAACTATCACCAAAAGTAAAAGAGCTAAACAAATAAGCTCGTCGTTTAGGAAGTCGCCTGACTTGGAGGTCGTCACTATGGCAATAGAATTGCTAACACCCTTTACCAAAGTTGAGTTAGAAAAGAAAGAAAAAGACACAAATCGAAAACAAATTGGTATTTTAGGAGGAAATTTCAACCCTGTTCACAATGCCCATTTGGTTATTGCAGACCAAGTTCGCCAGCAATTAGGCTTGGACGAGGTTTTTCTCATGCCCGAATACCTACCGCCACACGTTGACCAGAAAGACACGATCGATGAAAAGCATCGTTTGAAAATGCTGGAATTAGCAATTGAGGGTATTGACGGTTTAGGCATTGAAACCATTGAATTGGAGCGTAAAGGGGTCAGCTATACCTATGAAACCATGAAACTGATGACGGAAAAAAATCCTGATGTGGATTATTATTTCATCATCGGTGCAGATATGGTGGATTATTTGCCAAAATGGCACAAAATTGATGAACTTATCAAAATGGTGCAATTCGTCGGTGTGCAACGTCCAAAATACAAGGCAGGGACGTCTTATCCTGTGATTTGGGTGGATGTGCCTATGATGGATATCTCATCAAGTTTGATTCGTCACCAGTTTGAAAAAGGTTTGAAACCAAACTTTTTACTCCCTAAACCTGTGATTGATTATATTGAGAAAGAAGAGCTGTATCGTGACTTATGAGCAGTACACAGGGACGAGCCGTGAGGACTTGCTTTCCAAAATCAAGGCTGTCATGAGCGACAAGCGATTTAATCACGTTCTTGGGGTTGAACAGACAGCTATTGAATTGGCAGAGCGTTATGGCTACGATAAGGAAAAAGCAGGGCTCGCAGGTTTATTGCATGATTATGCCAAAGAGATTTCAGACCAAGAATTTTTAGACTTGATTGACAAGTATAATCTTGACCCAGAACTCAAAAAATGGGGCAACAATGTCTGGCATGGCCTGGTTGGTATTTACAAGATTCAGGAAGATTTGGGCGTGACAGATAAGGATATCTTGCACAGCATTGAAACGCATACAGTTGGCTCAAGTCAGATGTCTTTGCTAGATAAGATTGTTTATGTGGCAGATTATATTGAGCCTGGTCGTCGTTTTCCTTTGGTGGAAGAAGCGCGTGCGATTGCCAAAGAATCACTAGACAAGGCTGTTGCTTACGAAACGGTTCACACGGTGGAACACCTTGCCCACCAAGCCTTGCCCATCTTTCCACAAACGATTGAAACTTACAATGCCTATGTGGACTATTTGACAAGTGATAAGAATTGAAAGAGGATTATAGAGTGACTAAAGAAGAACTTTTAGCTGTTGTTGTCAAGGCAGCTGATGAAAAACGTGCAGAAGACATGGTCGTTTTAGACCTTGACGGATTGACAAGTGTAACAGATTATTTTGTGGTGGTTAGTGCGATGAATACGCGCCAACTAGACGCCATTGCTGAAAATATTCGTGAAAAAGTGAAAGAAGTCGCTGGTATAGCCAGCCATGCAGAAGGTGATAGTCGTACAGGTTGGGTACTTCTTGACCTTAATGATGTTGTTGTCCATATTTTCTCAGAAGACGAACGTGAACACTACAACATTGAAAAACTTTGGCACGAAGCTCCAATGGTGGATGTGTCAGAATACTTAGCTTAAAGAGAACCTTGCCGCTTGGCAGGGTTTTTGAAAACAAGAAGAAAGGAAAGATAGGCGAGCTAGCTCACAGCTTGTACCCGCATGACGGAACTATCAAAAGAGAAAAATGAACAAAAACTATCAAAAATTTGCTGAGGTTTATGATGCCATCATGGACGATTCCCTTTATGATAAATGGACTGATTTTTCGCTCCGCCATTTTCCTAAAAACAAGAAAAAACTCTTGGAATTGGCCTGCGGGACAGGTATCCAATCGGTGCGTTTCTCACAAGCGGGCTTTGATGTGACAGGGCTTGATTTGAGTGAAGAAATGTTGGACGTGGCTCGTCAGCGTGCTAAGGAAGCAGGCGAGGCTATTAATTTCAAACAGGGCAATATGTTGGATTTGTCGCAAGCTGGTCAATATGATTTGGTGACTTGCTATTCAGACTCGATTTGTTACATGGCTGACGAGGTTGAAGTTGGTGATGTCTTTAAACAAGTTTACGACTGTTTGAATGAGGACGGAGTATTCATCTTTGACGTGCACTCAACTTACCAAACTGATACCGTTTTTCCTGGTTATTCTTACCATGAAAATGCAGAAGAATTTGCCATGGTTTGGGACACTTATGCCGATGAAGCACCGCATTCTGTTGTCCATGAACTGACTTTCTTCTTGCAAGACGAGGATGGGCGTTTCACTCGCTATGACGAAGTTCACGAAGAACGCACCTATGAAATCCTGACCTATGACATTCTCTTGGAGCAAGCAGGTTTCAAATCATTTGAACTCTACGCTGATTTCGAGGACAACAAACCTCAAGAAACCTCACAACGCTGGTTCTTTGTGTGCCAGAAGTGAGCAAACAAGTAAAGAATAAAAGGAGTTTCCATGACGGTTACTGGTATTATTGCGGAATTTAATCCCTTTCATAATGGGCATGGTTATCTGTTGTCGCAAGCTAAGGGCTTGAAGATTGTGGCTATGTCGGGCAATTTTGTCCAACGTGGCGAGCCTGCGATTGTGGATAAGTGGACGCGAGCTGAGATGGCACTGAAAAATGGCGCGGATTTGGTGGTGGAATTGCCGTTTTTAGTGGCTGTTCAAGCGGCAGATTATTTTGCGCAAGGGGCAGTTGACATGTTAGCCAGTCTTGGTGTGGATAACTTAACTTTTGGCACGGAAGAAATGTTGGATTATCAACACTTTTCACACATTTATGCCCAACATCACCAAGAAATGCAGGATTTTCTAAAACAATTGCCTGACGAGTTGTCTTATCCACAGAAAACGCAAAAAATGTGGGAAACCTTTGCTGGGGTTGATTTTACTGGTGATACGCCCAATCATATCTTGGGCTTGGCTTATGCCAAAGCGTGTGCAGGAAAAGCGATTAGGCTCAATCCTATTCAGCGTCAAGGAGCGGGTTATCATTCCTTGGAAACCGAGGTGGCTTTTGCGTCGGCGACCAATTTGCGTGTTCACAGACAAGACAAGGCCTTTGTGGATAAATTCATGCCCGATGCTGATTTGTTGCTGGATTCGCCACAAGCTAGTTGGGAAGATTATTTTGATTTTTTGGCCTACCAAATTACGACAAATCCCGATTTGACAAGGATTTTTCAGGTTAATGAGGAATTAGCCAACCGCATTCGCTCAGCTATTCGAACAGTGACGTCTGTGGAAGAATTGGTAGATAAGGTGGCCACTAAGCGTTACACAAAGGCTCGTGTGAGCCGTATTTTGGCTTATATTTTGGTTGGAGCTGTGGAAAAACCACTTCCCAAGGCCATTCATGTGCTTGGTTTTACTCTAAAAGGGCAAGAACACCTCAAAAAAGTTAAAAAATCAGTACCTATCGTGACGCGAATTGGCGCTAAACCTTGGGACGAGGTGACGCAACAAGCTGACCAAGTCTATCAGCTAGGTAATCCACAGTTGCCAGAGCAAACCTGGGGAAGAGTCCCTGTCAGAGTGGATAGAGAGTGATTTTAATAAACAAAGAAGTCAAGTGCTAGGCCACTTGGCTTTTTTAAAACCAAATGTCAGCGATTTTTACCCTACCATGTTACAATGAAGGCATTAAGATTAATGGAGGATAGAAAAAGATGACGAGGATTGCAATTACAGGTGTGACGGGGCATTTAGGCGGTTTTGTGGCATAAGCCTTGTCTGATGCAGGAATTCCCGCACGGCATTTGGCACGCTCGCCAGAACGGGCACCAAAACTAGCAAAAGCTGAGGTGAAAAATGCCGTTATGAATACTCACCTCAAGCACTTGAGGCCCTTTCTGGCATTGAGGTTTTGTTCATGGTTTCGGATAAAGAGGCACCAAACCGCTTGCAAGAGCATTTGGATTTTATAGATGCTGCCAAGGAGGCTGGGGTTAAGCACATTATTTAAACGTCTTTTTACAATGCTAGCCCAAAGGCGACTTTTACCTTGGCTCGTGACCATGCGGCAACCGAGCAATATATCAAAGAAAAAGGTCTGACTTATACCTTTTTGCGGGATAATTTCTACATGGATTTCTTTGTGGCATTGGCACAAGAATACGGTGAAATCAAAGGACCTGCTGGAAATGGCAAGGTATCTGCTGTTGTGCGTTCGGATGTTGCCAAAGTAGCGGTAGCTATTCTCAAAGACTCTGATAAATGGGCAAATCAAACCCTAGATATGACAGGACCTGAGGCATTAACTTTGTCAGAAATGGCAGAGCAGTTAAGCCATTTGCTAGGCAAAACAATCAGCTATGTTGAGGAAACCGTTGAAGAAGCTTACGCTTCACGCAAGGCTTGGCCAGCAGAAGATTAGGAATACGATGCTTGGGTGTCAACCTACACCGCCATTTCTAAGGACGAACAGGCAGGCTTATCAAATGCCGTAGAAAAGTCTTAGGCACAAAAGCCACCTCACTAGCCCAATATGTCCAATCTATGCCAAAAGGATAGCCTAATCACGTTTTTTTAGGCCATCAGTATTTTACACCAGCCCGCCAAAGTGCTATAATAATAGGGATTACGAATTTAGCTGTGCTAGTTCAGTAGTTCAAGGATTGAGCGTTTGACGTCGTTCAACTCCATTTATTAAGCTAACAAAAAAATCTTTACAAAGGAGACTACCCATGGGACGTAAGTGGGCCAATATTGTTGCCAAAAAAACTGCCAAAGATGGTGCTAACTCTAAAGTTTATGCTAAATTTGGTGTTGAAATCTATGTAGCTGCTAAAAAGGGTGAACCAGACCCAGAATCAAACTCAGCCCTTAAATTTGTACTTGAGCGTGCAAAACAAGCCCAAGTGCCAAAACACGTTATCGACCGCGCCATTGATAAAGCAAAAGGTAATACAGACGAAACCTTCGTTGAAGGACGTTACGAAGGCTTTGGACCAAATGGTTCAATGATTATCGTGGACACTTTGACAAGTAACGTTAACCGTACAGCTGCTAACCTCCGTTCAGCATTTGGTAAAAACGGTGGTAACATGGGAGCAGCAGGTTCTGTATCATACCTTTTTGACAAAAAAGGGGTTATCGTGTTTGACGGTGACGATGCCGATGCTGTTTTTGAACAATTGCTTGAAGCAGACGTTGACGTTGAGGATGTTGAAGCAGAGGATGGTGTGGTAACAGTTTACACAGCACCAACTGACCTTCACAAAGGTATCGAAGCTTTGCGTGCCAACGGTATTGACGAATTCAAAGTGACTGAGCTTGAAATGATTCCACAATCAGAAGTCACTCTTGATGGTGAAGACCTTGAAGTCTTTGAAAAACTAATTGACGTTCTTGAAGATGACGAGGACGTGCAAAAAGTTTACCACAACGTTGCTGATTTTTAATCTATACACCACAAACACCACAAAAGATAGTCAGTTCTTATTACTGACTGTCTTTTTCGTTTTGAGTGATAGCTTTCTGTTATCTGAGTGATAATAAAAATCTATTGGAAAAGCGTGGCGTTTTGGTCTAAAATAGGGTTATTATAATGAGCGAATCTCAAATAAAGGAAGGAGAGGATGTTAAATGAAGCAAGTCATTGTTGGGATTACAGGAAATGAAAAAGAAATACCAGAGATGTCAGGCATTCGTTTTGATACGGTGTCGCGTCATTTATCTGAAGGCGTTACCGCTGCTGGTGGCGTTCCTGTTATCATTCCAGTTGGGAGCCCAGCTCTTGCTAAAGCTTACATTGATATGATTGATAAGCTGATTTTATCTGGCGGTCAAAATGTGACACCAGCATTTTACGGTGAAGAAAAGACTATCGACAGTGACGATTACTTTTTGGAACGTGATGAATTTGAATTGGCTTTGATTAAAGAAGCCTTGCGTCAAAGAAAACCTATTTTTGCGATTTGCCGAGGCATGCAGCTGCTAAATGTAGCATTAGGCGGTACCTTGAATCAAAACATAGACAATCATTGGCAAGAAGACGTTGAAGGTACCTCACATGAAGTGTCAGTTGTTCCCAACAGTCGTGTGAGCCATTTGGTCAAATCAGGTGCTTGGATTAATTCCTTTCATCGCCAAAGCGTTAAAGAGTTGGCACCTGACTTGGTTGCGACGGCGCGTGATACACGTGATGGCACGATTGAAGCTTATGAAAGCAAGAAAGGAGCTCCCATTTTAGGCATTCAGTGGCATCCTGAGTTGTTGCTAGACAGAACGGAGAGCCGCAACTTATTTCATTATTTGGTTCAAACATTATAAGTACAAAGCTGATGAAGGCGGCTTTTTCTTATTTTTCTTGCAATCAAATCAATTGTTATCTAGCGAGAGTGGTGTTAAGATAAAAGCGTCTTAAAAAAGGAAAGGAAGTTATGGATATGACATTTTGGAAAAAAGCATTAGGTGTGACAAGTGTGGTTTTGGCCTCAAGCCTTGTTTTAGCGGCTTGCTCGTCACAATCATCCTCTAAAAAATCAAGCGGTAAAGAAGAAGTGGTCTTTGCGACTGTCGGAACAACGGCCCCATTCTCATATGAAGACAACGGAGAATTGACAGGATACGATATCGAAGTTGCCAAAGCGGTCTTTAAGGATTCTGACAAATACAAGGTCACTTTCAAGAAAACCGAGTGGGCATCTATTTTTACAGGGATTGACTCAGGCAAATACCAAATGGCTGGTAACAATATCAGCTACACTAAAGAACGTGCCAATAAGTACCTCTTCTCTTACCCTATCGGCTCAACCCCATCTGTTTTAGTTGTGCCAAATGATAGTAAAATCACCTCTTACGATGATATTGGTGGTCACTCAACCCAAGTGGTTCAAGGGACAACAACTGCTGCACAATTGGAAAAATACAACCAAGAACACAGTAACGACACCGTTGACATCAATTATACTAACGAAAACATTACTCAAATGTTGACTAACTTGAACGATGGCAAGTATGACTTCAAGATTTTTGACGCCCCAACAGTTAATACAGTTATCAAAAACCAACAATTAACAAACTTGAAGACCATTGATTTGAAATCAGATGACCAACCTTACATCTACTTCATTTTCGGTGATGACCAAAAAGACTTGCAAACTTACGTCAACAAACGTCTTAAAACCTTACAAGAAAATGGTACCTTGTCTAAATTGGCAGAACAATACCTTGGTGGCGACTACACTCCAAGTGCAGATGATTTGAAATTGCCAACCTCTCATTAAAATGTGGTTATAGTTTTAAACTATAAATAATACTTGTTAATAACAATTTGAAACCTATATCCAAATAGGATACAATAAAATCACTTAATAAATGAAAGAGGATATAGATATGAAATTGAAAAAGATATTTGGATTAGCAGGTGTGATTGCAGCATCAACAGTTTTATTGGCAGCTTGCGGAGGCAACTCAAAATCAGCATCAGATGACTCAACACTTAAAGTTGGAATCATGACATTGGATGATAGCACAGAACCTGTTTGGGATGAAATCACAGAATTGGCTGAAAAGAAAGGTGTTAAAATCAAATTGGTTGAGTTTACAGATTACAACCAACCAAACGAAGCCCTTCAAAATGGGGAAATTGATGTCAACGCCTTCCAACACAAATATTTCTTGAGTAACTGGAACAAAGAAAATGACGGCACTATCGTTGAGGTAGCTGATACCTTTCTTAGCCCAATCCGTTTGTTCTCAGGAACAAAAAATAACGGTGATGCTAAGTACACAGATGTTGTAGATATTCCAGATAAAGCGACTATCTCAGTGCCAAACGATGCGTCAAACGAAAGCCGTGCCCTTTACTTGCTTCAATCAGCTGGTTTGATTAAATTGGATGTTTCAGGTAATGAGTTGGCAACTATCAAAAACATTTCATCAAATCCAAAGAATTTGGATATCAAAGAAGTGGATGCTGCACAAACAGCTTCAACACTTAACTCAGTAGATGCGGCAGTTATCAACAACTCTTATGCCCAATCTGCAAATGTTAACTATGATACAACTCTTTACACAGAACCAATCGATGATAATTCAGACCAATGGATTAACGTGATTGCAGCCCAAAAAGATTGGAAGAAATCAGACAAGGCTGACGCCATTGAAACTTTGGTATCTGTTTATCAAACAGATGAAGTTGGTAAGGAAATCGAAAAAGCATCAAACGGTATCGATATTCCTGCTTGGAAAGGTGCTAAAACATCATCAACTTCTGAATCGTCATCATCAAATGAATGAGCCAAAAGATAAGAATCAGGTGTGTTCTTAACACACCGATTTTCTTTGTAGGCGGTATTTCTGAGTAAAATGTGAGCGTTGTGAAAGGTAGCAAAATGGTCGTAAACGAAAATGAGCAATTAGAAAAATTTTATCAAGATGAACTCACACAGTATTATTTTGAAGCGCTGGGGCGTTTGATTGCCAAAAAATCCATCTTCGCTCAACAGATTGGTTTGGCTGAGGTTGCGGGTGAGTTGGGGCAGTTGTTTACAGAAGCTGGTGCTGAGGTGACAATTGACGATATCTGTACGGCACCGCTGGTTTTGGCTCGATTTAAGAGTAGTCATCCTGAAGCTAAAACCATCATTTTTTACAATCATTATGATACGGTGCCTGCTGATGATGACCAACCGTGGACATCCAATCCATTTGAATTGACGGTTCGTGATGGGTATATGTACGGTCGCGGTGTGGATGATGACAAAGGACACATTACCGCGCGTTTGACTGCCGTTCAAAAGTACCGTCGTCAGCACGGTGATTTACCTGTCAATGTGATTTTTCTCATGGAAGGGGCAGAAGAATCGGCTTCTGTTGGTTTAGAAACGTACCTGGAAAAATATGCTGATGAATTGCGTGGTGCGGATTTGTTGGTTTGGGAACAAGGCATTTCAAATGCTAAAGGACAAATCGAGATTTCAGGTGGAACCAAGGGCATTGTGACCTTTGATATGGTCGTGGATTCAGCGAAAATTGATATTCATTCGAAATTTGGTGCGGTGATTGATACAGCAACGTGGTACTTGCTCAAGGCGATTACATCCTTACGAGATGATGAGGGACGCTTGCTAGTGGATGGCATTTACGACCAGGTGACACCGCCAAATGAACGAGAGTGGCAATTGGCTTTGGAGCACGCTAATTTAGACCCTGAGCGTTTGCAGGACTTGTATGGATTGACCTTGCCGCTATTGACCAAAGATACAGAATCATTAGTGAAAACCGTCTTTTTTGAGCCTGCTATTACCATTGAAGGCATAACGTCAGGCTATCAAGGGCAAGGGGTTAAAACGATTTTACCATCAAAAGCAAGATCTAAGATGGAAGTTCGCTTGGTACCTGGCTTGGATCCAAAAGAAACCCTTGCTCACATTAGAAAGCATTTGGACAAACACGGTTTTGAACAAGTGGAATTGATTTACACCTTGGGTGAAAAGGCTTATCGTAGCGATATGTCAGACCCTGCTATTTTAAATGTCATCGAGATTGCCAAGGCATTTTCACCAAATGGAGTATCTGTCTTGCCAACCACTGCGGGAACAGGCCCAATGCACCAAATCTTTGAAGCCTTGGAAGTTCCAATTGCGGCATTTGGAATTGGTAATCCAAATAGTAGCGACCATGCTGGCGATGAAAATGTAAAATTAGCTGATTACTACACCCACATTGAGATGATTGAGGAGTTAATTAAGAGTTATGACAAAACCCATTATTAAACTAGAAAATATTGACATTACCTTTTATCAGAAAAGACGCACCATTGAAGCGGTGAAAGACGTTTCTATCACGATTAACAAGGGCAATATCTATGGTATCGTTGGGTATTCAGGTGCAGGAAAATCGACTTTAGTGCGTACGATTAACCTGCTACAACCACCAACGTCTGGTACAATTACCATTGGAGATGATGTGACCTTTTCAGATGGTCAGGTGCAGTTAAAAGGAGCTAAATTACGCCAAAAACGCCAAAAAATTGGAATGATTTTCCAACATTTCAATTTGATGTCTCAAAAAACGGCGCGTCAAAATGTGGCTTTTGCCCTTAGACATTCATCTTTGTCTAAAGAAGAAAAAGACAAAAAAGTGTCGGAATTGTTGGAGTTGGTCGGCTTGTCAGAGCGTGCGGAGAATTACCCGTCACAATTATCGGGTGGTCAAAAACAGCGTGTGGCGATTGCGCGTGCCTTGGCAAATGACCCTGAAATCTTGATTTCAGACGAATCAACCTCGGCCTTAGACCCTAAAACCACCAAGCAAATTTTGACCTTGTTGCAAGATTTGAACCAAAAATTGGGCTTGACGGTTGTGATGATTACGCACGAAATGCAAATTGTGAAAGACATTTGCCACCGTGTTGCCGTGATGCAAAATGGGCATTTGATTGAAGAGGGTTCTGTTTTGGACATTTTTACTAGTCCAAAAGAAGCTTTGACCCAAGAATTTATCAAAACGGCTACGGGCATTGATGAAGCTTTGGTGAAAATCGAAAAACAAGACTTCATCCAAACCTTGCCAAAAAATGATTTATTGGTGCAATTAAAATACTCAGGAAGGTCAACTGATGAGCCTATCCTTAATCAAATTTACAAAGAGTTTGAAGTAACGGCAAATATCCTTTATGGGAATATCGAAATCTTGGCGGATACTCCAGTGGGTGAGATGATTGTGGTCTTATCAGGTGAGCCTGATGCCCTTATGGGAGCCCAAAAAGCGATTGTAAAAGCTGGAATTGATTTGACTGTTTTGAAACGAGGTGCTTAAATGACAGAATGGATTGAAACCTATTTACCAAATGTTTACCACATTGGCTGGGAGGGAACGAATTCTTGGCCAGACGCGATTTACGCGACCCTTTACATGACAAGTATTTCTTTTGTCGTGGGTGGGCTTTTAGGATTGATTGTTGGCTTGTTTTTGGTGTTAACAGGACCCAATGGGGTCATCGAAAACAAGGTGGCATTTCAAATTCTAGATAAAATCACATCTGTTTTCCGTGCCATTCCGTTCATTATTTTGCTAGCGATTATTGCCCCAGTGACTTACTGGATTGTAGGGACAAACCTTGGTATGACAGCTGCTTTAGTACCTCTATCAGCAGCGACCTTTCCTTTCTTTGCTCGTCAGGTACAGGTGGTCTTGGCTGAACTTGACCAAGGGGTGATTGAAGCTGCTCAGGCCTCAGGAGCAACTCTTTGGGATATTATTAAGGTTTACCTAAGCGAAGGGTTGCCAGACCTTATTCGCGTGTCAACAGTGACCTTGATTTCACTTGTCGGAGAAACGGCTATGGCTGGTGCTATCGGTGCTGGAGGACTTGGTTACATTGCCATTTACTATGGTTACAACCGTTCAAATACCGATGTGACCTTGGTGGCAACCTTACTCATTCTCATTTTGATTTTCTTGATTCAATTTATCGGAGATTTCCTGACCAATAAATTAAGCCACAAATAAAAAGAAGGTGCTTGGCATCTTCTTTTTTGATGCACACAAAAACACCCAAGCGCCTTTAGCTTGGGTGTTAGCAGGTTAATTTTTTTGAACTCTTTGAACGATGACGCCAAGGATAAATCCAACGACGGCAAAGCTAATCCAACCCATTGAGAATTGACCAAGTGGGACAACGCTGGTAAAGAAGTATACCACTCCGTTTGGTAGGTTAAACAAACCAGTCATGGCTGAAAGGGTAGATAAAGCATCGTAAAGAGCAGGAATCATGGTGAATGCGATTGT
>SAMEA3663106__coassemble_810_pt1 | contig 13241 bp, 10 predicted proteins | sample SAMEA3663106__metabat2_low_PE_012 | metagenome-assembled genome bin SAMEA3663106 (sample SAMEA3663106) | pig gut metagenome | biome: pig gut; feature: pig-associated habitat; material: faeces | place: Denmark | collected 2012
TTATTTTATTTACCGATTAATACGAGCCTTAGCGGGGACGAAAATCATGTCCCTCATACAAGGGGTCGTGTTATTTATTTTATTAAAATTTGTCGCTGAGTGGATTGGTTTTACAACGATTACCTATCTGATGAATCAAGTCATTACCTACGGTGTCATTGCAGGGGTTGTGATTTTTGCCCCAGAAATTCGGACAGGGCTGGAGAAATTTGGACGAACCACACAGGTTTTCATGCAAACCCAGCAAGCCAGTGACGAGGAAAAATTGGTTAAAGCCTTGCTAAAATCAGTGGCCTACATGAGCCCGCGTAAAATTGGTGCCTTGATTGCGATAGAGCGGACACAGACCTTGCAAGAATACATTTCGACAGGGATTCCCTTGAACGCGGATATTTCCAATCAATTGCTAATTAACATTTTTATTCCCAACACGCCTCTTCATGACGGTGCTGTAATTATCAGAGGTAATAAAATTGCGACGGCTTGTTCTTATTTGCCTTTGTCAGAATCTATGGCCATTTCAAAGGAATTTGGAACGCGTCACCGTGCGGCCATTGGTCTGTCAGAAAACTCAGATGCCTTGACCATAGTGGTTTCAGAAGAAACAGGTGGTATTTCTATCACATCCAAAGGAGAATTCTTGCATGATTTGAGCAAGGAAGAATTTGAGGCGATTCTGAGAGAACAATTGATTACAGAGCAAAAAACCGAGGAACCTTGGTACCATAAAATTTGGAGGAGGGGATAAATGAGGCGATTTTTCAATAGTCAAGTTTGGTTGGTTGTTGTATCAATAATATTTGCGATTTTGCTGTTTTTGACAGCAATGTCTAGTAATTACAACAGGACTGGTTCGCAGGTGTCTGGAGCAACCGAAACCTACACCCACACCTTAACCAATGTTCCTATTGATATTAAGTATGACAGTGATAAATACTTTATCAGCGGTTATTCTTATGAAACAGAAGTGTACTTGACGTCTATCAATCGAGTGAAATTAGATTCGGAAATCAATAGCGATACGAGAAGCTTCAAGGTCGTGGCTAATTTGACAAAATATGGAGAAGGAACCCAAACCGTTCCTTTGAAAGTCACTAATTTACCAACAGGGGTAACAGCAACGGCTTCACCCAGCCATATTTCAGTAACCATTGGAAAGAAAAAAACAAAAACATTTGCCGTTAAAGGAGAAGTGGACAGCAACCAAATCGCATCAGGTTACGAATTGAAGAAAGTGTCAACAGACCTTTCAGAAGTAGAAGTGACCAGCGATGAGAGCATCATCAATCAAATTGACCATGTGGTAGCTAAATTGCCAGAATCTGAGGTCTTAGATAGTGATTATAGTGGTCGTGTTGCCTTGCAAGCTGTGGCAGCAGATGGAACTATCTTAGCCAGTGCCATCAATCCTTCAAAGGCAAAATTGGATGTCACGGTTAAAAAATTAACCAAGTCAGTGCCATTAACGGTTCGGACAACGGGTGAGATGAACAGCAGTTTATCTGACATTGCTTATAAACCAAGCCAAACGCAAGTGACAATTTCAGGAAGTCAAGAGGCCTTGAATGCGGTAAATGAAGTCGTAGCGACGGTAGATATTTCTAATATCACCAAGGATACCAATGTTAGTGTCAATCTATCGGCGGATGATGTGACCGTTATCCCGTCTGTTGTGACTATTCAGTTGACAGTGACTAAAAAATAATAGATAATAGCAAAGATATAGCGATGGGTAATGCCTTGTTACCCATTCTTGGAAATGAATGAAGTAAAATGGAGGAGCGAATTTTCGCTAAAGAATAATGGGAAAATATTTTGGAACAGATGGCGTTCGTGGAGAAGCAAATGTTGAGTTAACACCGGAATTAGCCTTTAAACTTGGGCGTTTTGGTGGTTACGTTTTAAGTCAACACGAAACAGAGCGTCCTAGAGTGTTTGTAGCACGCGATACGCGTATTTCTGGGGAAATGTTAGAATCAGCTTTGATTGCTGGCTTACTTTCTGTGGGGATTGAGGTTTACAAATTAGGCGTTTTGGCAACTCCTGGGGTTTCTTATCTTGTTCGTACTGAAAAAGCTAGCGCAGGTGTTATGATTTCAGCTAGTCACAACCCAGCTTTGGACAATGGCATCAAATTCTTCGGTGGCGATGGATTTAAATTAGCCGATGACCAAGAAGAAGAAATTGAAGCTTTGTTGGATGCGGCAGAAGACACGCTTCCACGCCCATCTGCAGAAGGTTTGGGGACTTTGGTTGATTACCCTGAAGGACTTCGCAAATACGAAAAATTCCTCGTTTCAACAGGTACTAGTCTTGAAGGCATGAAGGTTGCCTTGGATACAGCTAACGGTGCAGCTTCTGTGTCTGCTCGAGATGTTTTCTTAGATTTGGATGCTGACATTACGGTTATTGGTGAAAATCCAGACGGTCTTAACATCAATGCTGGTGTTGGTTCAACCCATCCAGAACAATTGCAAGAATTGGTTAAAACATCAGGTGCTGACGTTGGTTTGGCCTTTGACGGTGACAGTGACCGCCTTATTGCTGTTGATGAAAACGGTGATATCGTTGACGGTGACAAGATTATGTATATCATCGGAAAATACCTATCAGAACAAGGTAAACTAGCGCATAATACAATTGTTACGACCGTTATGTCAAATCTTGGTTTCCACAAAGCACTTGACCGTGAAGGTATTCACAAGGCCATTACAGCCGTAGGTGACCGCTATGTTGTAGAAGAAATGAAAAAATCAGGCTACAACCTAGGTGGTGAACAATCTGGTCACGTTATCATCATGGACTACAACACTACTGGTGACGGTCAATTGACAGCTATTCAATTGACAAAAGTCATTAAGAAAACAGGTAAAAAACTCTCTGAATTGGCTGCAGAAGTGACGATCTACCCTCAAAAATTGGTTAATATTCGTGTGGAAAACAGCATGAAGAGCAAGGCAATGGAAATGCCTGCTATCGCTGGTATTATCAGCCAAATGGAAGAAAAAATGGACGGCAACGGTCGTATCTTGGTTCGTCCAAGTGGAACAGAACCGCTCTTGCGTATCATGGCTGAAGCGCCTACGGATGAGGAAGTTGACTTCTATGTTGATACCATCGCAGCCGTTGTGAGAGATGAAATCGGATTAGACTAAATATCAAGCATAGAGAAGTGAGGCATTTTGATACCTTGCTTCTTTTTTTCTTTGGAAAATTGGTTAAGTTTTTTTAAAAATGTTATAATAACGTCATGCTAAAAATAACAACATCAGCTTATGTTCATATTCCTTTTTGTACTCAGATTTGTTATTATTGTGATTTTTCAAAAGTGTTTATCAAAAATCAGCCTGTCGATGCGTATTTGCAGGCTCTTATTCGTGAATTTGAGCGTTACGATATTAAACAACTGCGTACCTTGTATATCGGTGGTGGGACGCCTACTGCCATCACTGCTCAGCAATTGGATTATTTGCTGACAAATCTTACTAAAAATTTGGATTTAAGTGTCTTGGAAGAATTCACCATTGAAGCCAATCCAGGTGATTTGACTGAGGACAAAATTGAGGTACTCAAACAATCAGCTGTCAATCGTGTGTCTTTGGGGGTGCAGACCTTTAACGACAAGCAATTGAAACAAATAGGTCGCAGCCACAATGAAGCTCAGATTTATGACACCATTGCCAGTTTAAAAGAAGCTGGATTTGATAACATTTCGATTGACTTGATTTATGCCTTGCCAGGTCAGACCATGTCTGATGTTAAGGAAAATGTTGCCAAGGCTTTAGCGCTAGATATTCCCCACCTCAGTTTGTACAGTTTGATATTGGAACACCACACGGTTTTCATGAATAAAATGCGCCGTGGTAAGCTTAATCTGCCTCAAGAAGACCTTGAGGCGGAGATGTTTGACTACATCATTACAGAACTTGAGAAAAATGGCTTTGAGCATTATGAAATTTCCAATTTTACCAAGCCTGGTTTTGAAAGTCGACATAATCTCATGTATTGGGACAATGCGGAATATTATGGTGTTGGTGCTGGGGCGTCTGGTTATATTGCTGGGGTGCGTTACCGTAACCAGGGGCCTATTCAACATTATTTGAAGGCTGTTTCAGAAGGTAATGCAAGATTGTCAGAAGAAGTTCTGACCAAAGAGGAAATGATGGAAGAAGAGCTGTTTCTAGGTTTACGTAAGAAATCAGGCGTTTCCATTGCCAAATTTGAAGAACGTTTTGGGATTTCCTTTGAGGAGCGTTATGGTCAAGTGGTTGCTGAATTGCGTCAACAAGGTCTTTTGGTGCCAGATGACGAGATGATTCGCATGACGAAAAAAGGTCTTTTCTTAGGCGATACTGTCGCAGAAAAATTTATCATATAGTAGGTAGTATTATGGGTTGTCATTATCAAGAAAAATATACGGTTCCTTTTTATGAAAGTGATATCAATTTCAACATGAAATTGCCAGAACTATTGTCCTTGGTCTTACAAGTGTCTGGTAATCAATCGATGGCATTAGGCATCAGTAATGAGTTTATTTATGAAAAGTATCAGTTAGTTTGGATTGTGACGGACTATGCGATTGAAATTGAGCGTTTGCCCAAATACGCAGAAACCATCACCGTTGAAACCGTGCCAACGTCTTACAACAAACTCTTTTGTTACCGTGATTTTTACGTTTACGATGCCACAGGGGCAAAAATCATCACTATTCATTCGACCTTTGTTTTGATGGATTATGAAACCCGCAAGGTGCATTTTGTGATTGATGATTTGGTAGCTCCTTATCAAGTTGAAAAAATCAAGAAAATTTACCGCGGTCCTAAGTACGAGGATTTGGAAAATCCAGAAGAAACCTTGTATCATGTGCGTTTCTTTGACCTTGATTTGAACGGTCATGTCAATAACAGCAAGTATTTGGCGTGGATGTATGAGGGATTGGATTTTGAATTTTTGCAACACCACGTTCCTCGCAATATCCACCTCAAATACGTTAAAGAAATTCACTATGGTCATGATATCATTTCGCGCGTGGAACAAAAGGATTTGTCGACTAAACACGAAATTGTGACCCAAGGAACTGTTCATGCTCAAGCTTGCATCGAATGGCGAAGCATCGAAGAAAGCAGATTGTAAACTTTAACAATACAGATAAAAAAGGAGAATAATGTGACTTATAAAGGATACCTGATTGACTTAGACGGAACGATTTACAAGGGAAAGGAACGTATTCCTGCAGGGGAACGGTTTATTCAACGCCTGCAAGAAAGACATATTCCTTATGTTTTGGTGACCAATAATACCACACGCACACCTGAAGCGGTGCAAGAAATGTTAGCCAAGCAATTTAACGTTCAAACGCCGCTTGAAACCATTTATACAGCGACCATGGCAACGGTTGATTACATGAATGACATGAAGCGTGGCAAAACAGCGTACGTCATTGGTGAAACGGGCTTAAAAACAGCCATTGCAGAAGCTGGCTACGTTGAAGATACTGAAAATCCTGCCTATGTTGTGGTTGGGTTGGACACACAATTAACCTATGAAATGCTGGCAGTAGCCACCCTAGCCATCCAAAAAGGTGCCTTATTTATTGGGACCAACCCTGATTTAAATATCCCAACAGAGCGTGGCTTGATGCCAGGTGCGGGGTCTATTAGCAAATTCTTGGAAATTGCAACACGCGTCAAACCGATTTTCATTGGCAAACCAAATGCCATTATCATGAACAAAGCCCTAGACGTTTTAAATGTGAAGCGCGACCAAGCCATTATGGTGGGTGATAACTATTTGACAGACATCATGGCAGGTATCAAAAATGATATTGCAACTCTATTGGTGACAACTGGCTTTACCAAACCAGAAGAAGTGCCAACCTTGCCAATTCAACCTGACCACGTTCTCTCAAGCTTAGACGAATGGACTTTCGATGAAAAATAAGATTTGGACCTTTGCCACATGGCTTTGGCTTTTATCTGTGGCTATTTTAATCACGATTTACGGTGCTTGGTTGCTTTACCCATTTGAGGTTGATTGGTTGCATCTCACCTTGCAAGTGACCTTTCCCAAAGCAGATTTGCTTGATAACTTTAACGTGTTGATGACCTATCTCACCTCGCCTTTTTCACACACCTTGTCTATGCCTGATTTTCCTTCTTCTGCGGCAGGGCTCAAGCATTTTCAAGATGTGAAACACCTCTTTCACTTAACACAAGCGCTCTTTGTCGTGCTACTTTACCTATCTTGGTGTTTTTTGAAAAATGGCATCGTTAATAAAACCCTTTTTCTCCACCAAAGAGCATTTGTTTGGGCAGCCTTTTTACCAGTGTTAATTGCAGTAGCAGGCGTCTTAATTGGTTTTGAACAATTTTTTACGCTATTTCACGAAGTGCTTTTTCCTGGTGATTCTACTTGGCTCTTTAACCCAGCCACAGACCCTATTATTTGGGTCTTACCAGAAACCTTTTTTTTGCATTGCTTTATTCTTTTCTTTGTGGCCTATGAAGTATTAATGCTTGGTTTGTTATTGATTTCCCGCCGTCAATTTACACAAAGGCTAAAGGCTAGAAAGGAGGACTAATAATGTCTCTTGCCTGGTATTACTGGTTTTTATTTGCCTGTTCTTGGCTCTTTGCCATCACCTTTTGGGTCAAATCTACCAATATTCCCCAAAAGTGGCTAAAAGCCCTCTTTGTTATCTGTGGCGTAATCGCCTTTTGTCTCCCCTTTTTCTGGGGCTGGCTCGTGAGTTAATGATGAAAAAATTAGAAAACAAGCGTATGAAAACGCTTGTTTTTTGAAATAAAGAAAAGTAAAATAGAAGTATAATTTTTTATTCTCAATTAGAAAATAAAAAAAGCACCCGAATCGGGTGACATACTTGGATACGGACTAGCCTTATTTTAACTCACTGTGTTGTTTCGAATAGTTCCAACAATTCTATTTTATTATTTTAAGGTTAAAATTGCAAGTATTTTAATTAAAAAAGGAGAAAATGATGAAATCTTATTCAATTGGGCTTGATATCGGTACAAATAGTGTCGGGTGGGCTGTTATCACAGATGATTATAAAGTTCCAGCTAAAAAGATGAAGGTTTTTGGAAATACTGATAAAAAGTATATCAAGAAAAACTTATTAGGTGCATTGTTATTTGACAGTGGCGAAACAGCTGAAGCGACTCGTTTGAAACGTACAGCTCGACGTCGTTATACGCGTCGTAAAAATCGTTTGCGTTACCTACAAGAAATTTTTGCGGAAGAAATGACTAAAGTTGATGATAGTTTCTTTCAACGTTTAGATGAGTCGTTTTTGAAAGATGATGATAAAAATTTTGATGCACATCCAATCTTTGGCAATAAAGCAGAAGAAGATGTCTATCATCAGAAATTCCCTACAATTTACCATTTAAGAAAATATCTTGCAGATTCCACTGAAAAAGCAGATTTACGCTTGGTTTATCTAGCTTTAGCGCACATGATTAAATTCCGTGGACATTTCTTAATTGAGGGTGAATTGAGCGCTGAAAATACAGATGTTCAAAAACTATTCACTGATTTCGTAGGAGTGTATGATAGAATATTTGATGATAGTCATTTATCAGAAATTACGGTTGATGCTGCAAGTATTTTGACAGAAAAAATTAGCAAATCACGTCGTTTAGAGAATCTTATTAAATACTACACAACAGAAAAGAAAAATACTTTATTTGGAAATCTTATTGCTTTGGCTTTAGGATTACAGCCTAATTTTAAAATGAATTTCAAATTATCTGAAGATGCTAAGTTACAATTTTCTAAAGATTCCTATGAAGAGGATTTAGAAGAGTTACTTGGGAAAATTGGAGACGATTATGCAGATTTATTTACTTCAGCTAAAAATCTTTATAATGCAATCTTACTTTCAGGTATCTTAACTGTTGATGATAATTCAACTAAAGCTCCGTTATCTGCTTCGATGCTTAAACGTTATGTTGAACATCATGAAGACTTAGAAAAGCTAAAAGAATTCATTAAGGCAAATAAATCTGAGTTGTATCACGATATTTTTAAAGATAAAAACAAAAATGGTTATGCGGGCTATATTGAAAATGGTGTTAAACAGGATGAATTCTATAAATATTTAAAAAATACTCTTTCAAAAATTGATGGAAGTGAATATTTCCTAGATAAAATTGAACGTGAAGATTTTTTAAGAAAACAAAGAACATTTGATAATGGTTCGATTCCGCACCAAATTCATTTACAGGAAATGCATGCAATCTTACGTCGTCAAGGTGATTATTATTCATTTTTAAAAGAGAACCAAGATAGAATTGAAAAAATCTTGACTTTTAGAATCCCTTACTATGTCGGTCCGTTAGCACGAAAAGATAGTCGATTTGCATGGGCAGAATATCATTTAGATGAGAAGATTACACCGTGGAATTTCGATAAGGTAATTGATAAAGAAAAATCAGCTGAAAAATTCATTACGCGCATGACTTCAAATGATTTGTATTTACCAGAGGAGAAAGTTTTACCAAAACACAGTCATGTATATGAAACATATGCGGTTTATAATGAATTAACCAAAATTAAGTATGTTAATGAGCAAGGAAAAGAATCTTTCTTTGATTCAAATATGAAGCAAGAAATCTTTGACCATGTCTTTAAAGAAAATCGCAAAGTTACCAAAGAAAAAGTTTTAAATTATCTTAATAAAGAATTTCCTGAATATCGTATTAAAGATTTAATTGGACTTGATAAGGAAAATAAATCATTTAATGCTAGTCTTGGCACTTATCATGATTTGAAAAAAATTCTAGATAAATCCTTCTTAGATGATAAAGTAAACGAAGAAATAATTGAAGATATTATCAAGACGTTGACTTTGTTTGAAGATAGAGAAATGATTCAGCAGCGCCTTCAAAAATATAGTGATATCTTTTCGCCACAACAATTGAAGAAATTTGAACGCCGTCATTATACTGGCTGGGGTCGTTTGTCATATAAATTAATTAACGGTATTCGTAATAAAGAAAATAATAAGACTATTCTTGATTATCTGATTGATGATGGTTCTGCTAATCGTAACTTTATGCAGTTAATTAACGACGATACATTACCATTTAAACAAATCATCCAAAAATCACAAGTTGTTGGTGATATCGATGATATTAAAGCTGTTGTTCATGATTTACCTGGAAGCCCTGCTATCAAAAAAGGTATTCTACAAAGTGTCAAAATCGTTGATGAGCTAGTTAAAGTGATGGGACATAATCCTGATAATATTGTTATTGAGATGGCGCGTGAAAATCAAACAACTAATAGAGGAAGAAGCCAATCCCAACAACGTTTGAAAAAACTTCAGAACTCATTAAAAGAGTTAGGAAGTAATATTCTTAATGTGGAAAAACCGTCATATATTGAAGATAAAGTTGAAAATAATCATCTTCAAAATGATAAACTCTTCCTTTACTACATTCAAAATGGTAAAGATATGTACACTGGTGATGAGTTAGATATTGACCATCTAAGCGATTATGATATTGACCACATTATTCCTCAAGCCTTTATTAAGGATGACTCTATTGATAATAGAGTACTAACAAGTTCAGCTAAAAATCGAGGTAAATCAGATGATGTACCAAGTCTTGATATTGTTCGTGCTAGAAAGGCAGAATGGATTCGATTGTATAAATCAAGACTAATCTCTAAACGTAAATTTGATAATTTAACGAAAGCCGAACGTGGTGGATTGACTGAAGCAGATAAGGCTGGATTTATTAAACGTCAATTGGTTGAAACACGTCAAATCACAAAACATGTGGCACAGATTTTAGATGCTCGTTTTAATACAGAACGTGATGAAAATGACAAAGTGATTCGTGATGTGAAAGTCATCACTTTGAAATCAAATCTGGTTTCACAATTCCGAAAAGATTTTAAATTTTATAAAGTTCGCGAAATTAATGATTATCATCATGCTCATGATGCTTATCTTAATGCAGTTGTTGGAACAGCATTATTGAAAAAATATCCTAAATTAGCTTCTGAATTTGTTTATGGTGAGTACAAGAAATATGATATTCGTAAATTTATCACTAATTCAAGCGATAAAGCAACAGCGAAATATTTCTTCTATTCAAATTTAATGAATTTCTTTAAAACTAAGGTTAAATATGCGGATGGTACTGTCTTTGAGCGACCTATTATCGAGACAAATGCTGACGGTGAAATTGCTTGGAATAAGCAAATTGACTTTGAAAAAGTTCGAAAAGTTTTATCCTACCCACAAGTCAATATTGTTAAAAAGGTTGAAACTCAGACGGGAGGATTCTCAAAAGAATCAATTTTACCTAAAGGTGACTCTGATAAATTAATTCCACGAAAGACAAAAAAAGTTTATTGGGATACTAAAAAATATGGTGGTTTTGATAGTCCAACAGTAGCTTATTCTGTTTTTGTTGTAGCTGACGTCGAAAAAGGTAAAGCTAAGAAATTGAAAACTGTAAAAGAGCTAGTTGGTATTTCTATCATGGAACGTTCTTTCTTTGAAGAAAATCCAGTTGAATTCTTAGAAAATAAAGGATATCACAATATTCGAGAAGATAAATTAATAAAACTTCCAAAATATAGTCTTTTTGAATTTGAAGGTGGAAGAAGACGCTTGTTAGCTAGTGCTTCAGAACTTCAAAAAGGGAATGAAATGGTGCTTCCAGGATATTTAGTAGAATTGCTTTATCATGCTCATCGAGCTGATAATTTTAATAGCACTGAATATTTAAAATATGTTAGTGAGCATAAAAAAGAATTTGAAAAAGTTTTATCTTGTGTGGAAGACTTTGCTAACTTATATGTTGATGTTGAAAAAAATTTAAGTAAAATTAGAGCAGTTGCAGATAGTATGGATAACTTCTCAATTGAGGAAATTTCAAATTCATTTATTAATTTATTAACACTGACTGCATTAGGTGCGCCGGCTGATTTCAATTTCCTTGGTGAAAAAATTCCACGTAAACGCTATACCTCAACAAAAGAATGTCTGAATGCCACCCTTATCCACCAATCTATCACTGGTCTTTATGAAACACGTATTGATTTGAGTAAATTAGGAGAAGAGTAATGGGATGGCGTACGGTTATTGTTAATGAGCATTCTAAATTGTCGTATAAGAATAATCATTTGATTTTTAAAGATGCTTATCATACTGAAATGATTCATCTGGAAGAGATTGATATTCTGTTGCTTGAAACGACGAATATTGTATTGACGACGATGTTGATTGAACGCTTAGTCGAGAGAAATATTTTAATTATTTTTTGTGATGAAAAACGTTTGCCAACTGCAATGCTGACGCCTTACTATGGACGCCATGATTCTAGTTTACAGCTGACAAAACAAATTGCTTGGGACGATGATGTCAAATGTGATGTTTGGACAACGATTATTGCCCAGAAAATATTAAACCAAAGCATGTATCTTGGTAAATGTTCTTTCTTTGAAAAATCCCAATCTATTATGGAGTTATATCACGGCTTAGAGCCTTTTGATCCCAGTAATCGTGAGGGACATTCTGCAAGAATTTATTTTAATACCTTGTTTGGAAATGATTTCTCGCGTGATCAGGATAATGATATTAATGCTGGGTTAGACTATGGGTATACTTTGTTGTTGAGTATGTTTGCGCGTGAATTAGTTGTTTGTGGTTGTATGACGCAATTCGGCTTAAAACATGCTAACCAATTCAACCAGTTTAATCTGGCTAGTGATATCATGGAGTCATTCCGTCCAATTGTTGATAGAATTGTGTATGAAAATCGTAACGCTTCCTTTGTTAAGATTAAACGCGAATTGTTTACGATGTTTGATGAAACCTATTCTTATAACCATAAAGAAATGTTCCTAAACAATATCGTTAGTGATTATACGAAGAAAGTGGTTAAAGCTCTAAATCATGGTGGGAAAGGAGTTCCTGAATTTAGGATATGAGTTATCGATATATGCGAATGATTTTAATGTTTGATATGCCAACCGAAACAGCAGAAGAACGAAAAGCCTATCGTCAATTTCGAAAATTTTTATTGAGTGAAGGCTTTATCATGCACCAATTTTCAGTTTATAGCAAATTGTTATTAAATAATTCTGCCAATAAAGCGATGATTGATAGACTTCAAGCCAATAATCCTAAAAAAGGAAGCATCACACTTTTGACAGTGACTGAAAAACAGTTTGCTCGTATGATTTATTTGAATGGTGAGCAAAATACCAGCATTGCCAATTCTGATAGACGTCTTGTATTTCTTGGAGAGGATTATAGTGATCAAGATTAATTTTCCACTATTAGATACACCGCTACCACTTGAAAACGCGACAATTCTGGCTATTGAAGATGTTACTGTTTATGCTAATATCGTTAAACAATGTTATAGCTATTCTGAAGCGAGTGATTTAAAGTTTTTCACAGAGAAAATGGTTTCTTTAAAGATGACAGAAATCCTGCTGATTACTGATATTTTAGGTTTTGAAATCAACTCTCCTGCTGTTTTGAAGCTGATATACGCTGATTTGGAGGGGCAATTGAATGATAAACCAGAAATTAAGACTCAGATTGAAAATCTGGCAGCTAAGATTACAGAACTAATATCCTATGAATGCTTAGAAAATGAGTTGGATCTGGAATGCGATGACATTACGATTTTAGAACTCATCAAAGATCTTGGTATTAAAATTGAAACACGAAGTGACACCATCTTTAAAAAATGTTTTGAAATTCTTCAAATTTATCAATATCTTAGCAAAAAGAAATTGTTAGTTTTGGTTAATAGCGGTGCTTATTTGTCGAAAGGTGAAGTAGAGAAGTTGTTAGAGTATATTGAACTGAGTAACCAAACAGTGCTCTTTTTAGAACCACGAAAACTTTATGATTTCCCACAATACATTTTAGATAATGACTATGTTTTACTGGAAGATAAGGGAGAGTCATAAGAATAACAAGGTACCTGGGAAGGTATCTTGTTTTTTTTGAACGTAATATAAGTTTAGATGAAAGCATTGTTATATGGACTACTCTTATGATATAATGAGAATGACTAAAATTCGATTTTATGAATGGGATCGTTCGGAGCTGAAGTTTTGCTGTGAACGAATGGCGCGATTACGAAATCTTGTGAGAAAAAGTGGTCCACGAGGTTTTAGAGCTGTGTTGTTTCGAATGGTTCCAAAACACTTTTGTCATGGAGATTGACGAAAAGTTAGGTTTT
>SAMEA3663106__coassemble_845_pt1 | contig 12303 bp, 13 predicted proteins | sample SAMEA3663106__metabat2_low_PE_012 | metagenome-assembled genome bin SAMEA3663106 (sample SAMEA3663106) | pig gut metagenome | biome: pig gut; feature: pig-associated habitat; material: faeces | place: Denmark | collected 2012
CGTTGCTTCAAGCCTCTATAACCCCAGTCTAGCTTGGTGTAAATCAAGAAAAGCGACCCTAATAGTGGTGCTATCATAATCAAAATCAGCCAAGTCACTCGAGAAAGAGCATCCATTTCACTATTAACCAAATACAAAACGGCTGTAATAGTCAAAATACGTCCAATAATATCCGCCCAAATCCGAGATTGGTCTAACCAAATGTAAGAATCAAAGATAAACAGCAGTTGCAAGATTAACAGAACCGAAATAATGGTCGTTCGACTAAAGATACCTCGAAGCAACCCACGACGGCTCTTACTCAATAAACGAACAACTCTGCTATCTTTATCTGTGTTTTTCATTGCGATAATCTTAACCTCCAAAAACTTTCAATAACTAGCATTATACCATACTTTTAAAAAGTATTTCAGGAACTGCTATTTTTAACAAGGAAAACAGCCGAACACAAGATGGTTCAGCTGTCAAAAAACGAATAATGGCTACTGCGTGTAGCTTTTGGTAAAAGCTTTTTGAACCTTAGATGGTGCTTGGTCGTATGGTGTTTTGCCATCATAAGTCGTCTGCACGATCAAACGGTTGCTCGCTTGCAAATCATCACACGTCACCAAGGTCAGTAAGGTCTTATCAGGAACATCCTCAATGACTTCAACATCTGTCGGAGCCACAACTTCCTTGCTAGTAATTGTGTAAGTGTAGATATAAGCCTTGTCTGTCAGATAGACTTTCTGCCCCACTTCCGCTCTTTCTAGTGGTGAAAAGAGTAGGTGATCGCTATTGACTTGGTCAAAAACATGGTGGCTGGCAAGCGCATAATTCCCCTCTCCCATGGTTTGATTTTCCTTCATGGTTCCCGCACCATATAAAAGGTTGGTATTGTCAATGCCTTTAAAAACGGGCAAATTCATTTCCAGATCTGGAATCGCAATGCCACCAATGACGTTTAGTTTTTGACCACTCATCTGAGCTGCTAGCACATCTTGGGTAGAAACAACAGCTACCTGTGAAAAATCAAAATTACCCTTACTTTTTTCATTTTGTTCAATATTTTCTCGTGATACATGGATCACTTGATAACGGTCGGTCGTGTAAGTCATCATAATGTGGCTAATGGTCCGATGAAAGAATAGTGCCATGCCTACAAGCAAAAGCACTAGAATCAAGATCCAACGTACCCATCCCCTTAATAATCGTTTCATAGCGACAATTTCCCTTCTGACTTTTCTAATCCAATAATCTCCTACCAGCATACCATTTCTTGACCAAGGGAGCGAATGATATGCTTTCAAACACACAAAAAGGAATAGCAGTAATAGCTCCTACTCCTTTTTGCTTTTATCATCTGATTAAATGGAATCCCCATTCCAAATCGAATTTTTAACAATCACGTAATCCACGCGCGTCAAGCTATGCAAGTCACGGCCACCTGCATAAGAGATTGAACTTTGAAGGTCTTCTTGCATTTCTTGCAAGGTGTCTTTCAAATGACCTTTGACAGGTAAAAGGATTTTCTTACCTTCGACGTTTTTGTGCTCACCTTTTTGGTATTCTGAAGCAGAACCGTAGTATTCTTTATACTGTTCGCCATCCACTTCAACTAGTTTTCCAGGACTTTCCAAATGCCCTGCAAAAAGTGAACCAATCATAACCATTGTAGCACCAAAACGGATTGATTTGGCAATATCACCGTGTGTTCTCACACCACCATCTGCGATAATAGGTTTTTGAGCGGCTTTCGCACACCAGCGCAAAGCTGCCAATTGCCATCCGCCAGTACCAAAACCAGTTTTTACTTTTGTGATGCAGACTTTACCAGGACCGATACCGACTTTTGTCGCATCTGCACCCGCATTTTCCAACTCACGAACGGCTTCAGGCGTACCAACATTTCCGGCAATAACAAAGGTGTCAGGCAATTCTTTCTTGATGTGCTTAATCATGTTAATCACGCTATCAGAATGCCCATGAGCAATGTCAATCGTAATAAACTCTGGTGCGTCCTCTTTTAAGCTTGTGACAAAGTCATATTCGTAATCTTTAACACCCACTGAAATCGAAGCAATCAAGCCTTGGTCATGCATGCGTTTCACAAATGGTTTGCGAGAGTCTTCGTCAAAACGGTGCATGATGTAGAAATACCCATCTTTTGCTAAACTTTCTGCAATATCTTCATCAATGATGGTTTGCATATTAGCAGGTACCACAGGGAGTTTAAAGGTGTGGCGTCCCAAGGTCACATGAGTATCAGCTTCTGAACGACTCTTAATAATACACTTATTAGGAATCAATTGAATGTCTTCGTAGTCAAATACAGGCATTTCGTTATACATAATGGTTTCTCCATGGTTTCCCTATCCCTCATCTAAAGCAAGGAACACAGAAACATTTTCATAAATAGTGACCTTCCTATGACTCTTTTCAAGAATGGATCAAAGAGCATCGCTGGGTAAAAACTTACCCTTCCATTAATATATTACAATAGCGTTCGTTTTGTGTCAATTATTTTTCTTTGCTTATTTGCATTATTCGTTTATATCGGATGATTAGAATTCCCTGTAACTATCTGATTAATCTGACAAATATTGTCCGTTAGTTGCGATGACTTTCTTGTACCAGAAGAATGAATCTTTGCGGTAACGTTTGAGGGTACCGATTTCTTCGTCTGTACGATCCACATAGATAAAGCCGTAACGTTTACGAATGCCTTCGTGAGTTGAAATCAAGTCAATGGCAGACCATGGGTTGTACCCAAGCATATCCACGCCGTCAGTAATAGCCAATTGAATTTGTTCGATGTGGGCGCGCAAGTAATTGATACGGTATTGGTCATGAACTTTGCCATCTTCTGTTAGGGTATCGTATGCTCCTAGTCCGTTTTCAGTTACGAGAAGTGGGAGGCGGTAACGGCTGTACATTTCACGAACAGTTGCACGGAAACCAATTGGGTCAATTTCCCAGCCAAATTCGGTTTTTGGTAGGTTTGGATTGTCAACGCCACGGTAGAAACCAGCTTCTCCACGAGCTGTTTGTTGGTCAGCTGATGGGTTTAGGCTTTCTGTTCCATCAGAAGCAGCCACGGTTGCTGTATTGTAGTAGTTAAATCCGATGAAATCAGGTTTTGCAGCCTTCATGATAGCCAAGTCTTCTTCGGTAACAACTGGTGTAGCATCTTGTTCTTCCAAATAAGCCCAAACCAAGTTGTTGTAAACACCGTAAACCGCAGCATCTAAATAAAGCCAGTTACGGATAGCGTTAAAGTTTTGTGATGCCAAAACATCTTCTGGTTTTGATGATGCCGCATAAACAAGTGAGATATTTGGAGCAGGACCAATTTTAGCCTCAGGCAACATTTCGTGACAAATTTGCATGGCTTTGGCTTGCGCAACCAATTGGTGATGGTTTTGTTGGTAAACTTCTTTGGTTACATTTGTTGTTCCTTCTGGAATGTGGAGGGTTCCGATGACAGGACCCACCAAGGTTAGCATATTTTGTTCGTTGATGGTCAGCCAATATTTAACACGGTCACCAAAGTTTTCAAATAAGACACGAGCGTATTCTGCAAACCAATCAACTGATTCATGCGTTGACCAAGAACCGCGTTCATCAAGAGCTGCTGGCATATCAAAGTGGAACATAGTCACGATAGGTTCAATGTCATATTTCAAACATTCGTTAATCAAATCATTGTAAAAGGCGATTCCTTTTGGATTCACTTCACCAACACCTTTTGGCAAGACACGGCTCCATGAAATAGAGAAACGGTAAGATTTGAAGCCCATTTCTGCCATTAAGGCAATGTCTTCTTTGTAGTGGTGGTAATGGTCAACAGATACCGACAAGTCTGCTGTTCCTGCAGGAATGTCTTTCACGTCTTGGCACGAAGGCCCTTTGCCGTCTTCTAAGGCTGCTCCTTCTACTTGGTAAGCAGATGTTGATGCACCCCACAAGAAATGTTCTGGAAATGGTTTTAAGGTTTTGTGTAACATAACGATTCTCCTTATTGCTGTGTTTTCAATAGTATTATAACGATCGCGGTTGGTAAAAACTACTATTATAAACCGTTTTCTTGGTACTATTCTACGATATCCTCTTTTTACTCAATTTACTTTAATGCTTTAAAAGCATTAAACAAACCATCTTCTTCCACGTCATCGGTGACCATATTGGCCATAGACTGTCAGGACCTCCATTTCCCATGGCAACCCCAATCTCGCAATAATCAAGCATAGGAATAGCCACCTTAGCATCGCCAAAGGCAATGGTGTCTTGTTTGTCCGCTTGCAGATACTTTAAAAGCACGTCAATGGCATGGGCCTTGGTAATATCTTTGACACCTAGGTCGCCAAATAATGCCGTTTCCCCACGGCCACTCCAAGTCCCTGCTTTGAGATTTGGAAAAACTAGGACAGAATCCAAATGGTCTTGATACGTCTTGAGAATAAAACTCACCTTATTGACATCATCGCAATACAATTCATCCCCATAAACCAGGCCGTACAAAGTATCCTCTGCTTCCAAATCTTTCACCTCTGCTGCTGTTTTTCCCTTACGCATGGCGTATTGGCGCATGATAGGACAAGCCGCTTCTTTGAATTGTCTGAGGCAAAAAGGCCGTTGTTTGATTTCAAATAAAAGGCTAAAACACGCTCCTGCAACCAATCCACAATCACCTTGGTGTCTTCTTTTGATATCAGTTGGTGCATGACAACCTGACCGTCACACTCCACGTAAGAACCGTTGCCACCAATCATGCCATCAAAATCAATCGCCCAAAGCTTATCAGGCATTCCTGCGCCCATGTTTTTCCCTCCTTTTACTGTCATTATAAGAGCTGGCTAAAGGAAAAGATAGTATGATGTTAGCGTTTTCTAATAGAATGGTATGAAAAAACACCTCCTTGACTAGCAAGAAAGGTGTTGCTACTTTGATTAGTCGCGATAAACGGGCTGCGCACCAAATGTCTGTGAAACAGGCATGATTTCGATGCGATTGATATTAACGTGCTCAGGCTGGCTGGCAATCCAAGATACCGTGTTAGCAATATCCTCAGGTTGAATAGCGTGCGCTCCCTCGTAGAGCTTTTCAGCACGCTCATCATCTCCCTTAAAGCGCACATTTGAAAATTCTGTTCCTTCGCACAAGCCTGGTTCAATATTAGACACGCGGATTTTAGTACCTGCAAGGTCCGCTCGTAAATTGAGGGAGAATTGTTTAACAAAGGCTTTTGATGCCCCGTAAACATTTGCGCCTGGGTAAGGAACAGTTCCAGCGGTAGAACCAAGATTGATAATCAAACCAGAATTGCGTTTGACCATATCTGGCAGCACTTGTCGTGTGAGGTAAATCAAGCCTACAATATTGGTATTAATCATGGTCATCCAATCGGTAAAATCAGCCTCATAGGCCTTGTCCAAACCTAGCGCCAAACCAGCATTATTGACCAAAACATCGATAGCGCGCCATTGTTCAGGTAAGCTAGTCAATGCCGCATCAATAGCTTTTGGCTGAGCCACATCCATTTGGAGGGGATAGACCTTGTCTTGTCCCAACTCGGCTTGCAACTCTTGCAATTTATCAAAGCGACGGGCACAAGCAATCACTTGATAGCCGTCAGCAACTAATGTTTTGACAATGGCTATGCCAAATCCAGCAGAAGCCCCTGTTACTAAAACAATTTTTGACATGATTTCTCTTTTCTATTTGCTAAATGAGAAAGTCAGTTGGATTATCCAACTGAACTTTGTGTTTATTCGTCATCATCAATAGCTTGGGCAGCTGTGATAATGGCTAATTTGTAGATATCTTCGGCACTTGAGCCACGAGATAAATCGTTAACAGGTTGGTTAAGACCTTGGAGAATTGGCCCGATAGCCTCAAACATTCCCAAACGTTGGGCAATCTTGTAACCAATATTTCCTGATTGAAGGTCTGGGAAGATAAAGACATTTGCTTGTCCTGCAACGTCACTGCCTGGCGCTTTAAGAGCTGCAGTTCCAGGCACAAAAGCCGCGTCAAATTGTAATTCCCCGTCAATAGCAAGGTCAGGTCGTGCTTCCTTAGCCAATTGCAGAGCTTCTTGAACTTTTTCCACTTGGGGGGCTTTAGCGCTGCCCTTAGTTGAGAAGCTAAGCATAGCTACTTTAGGATCTAGGTTGAAAATTTTAGCGGTGTCTGCTGTGTTGACAGCAATCTCAGCGAGTTGTTGGGCATTTGGGTCTACATTGATGGCACAATCAGCAAACACCAAACGTTGTTCGGTTGTCTCACGGCTCATCAAAAATACTCCTGAAGTTCTTGATACGCCTGGTTTAGTTTTAATGATTTGAAGGGCTGGTCGAACCGTAGCTGCCGTTGAATGCATGGCACCTGATACCATCCCGTTAGCAAGCCCCATTTTAACTAACATAACCCCAAAATAATTGACATCGTGTAAGAGTTCATCAGCTTCTTCAGGTGTTACCTTGTCTTTGCGAATTTCTAGAAAAGCTGCTTTCATCTCATCAAAGCCATCGTATTCCTCTGGGTTAATGATAATGTAATTCAAATCAGCAAATCCAATCATGTCAAGTGTTTCACGAATGACCTGAGGTTCTCCTAGAATAATCGGTTCTATTAATCCCTCAAATTTCAAACGTGTTGCCGCACGCAAAACACGTTCGTCACTGCCTTCAGGAAAGACAATCTTGAGGTTTTTTCCAATGATTTTTCCGCGCAAACTACCAAATAAAGAGCGAATTCCCATATAAACAACCTTCAATTCTAATTTTTTTGTAATTTAATGATAACGTTTTCAAAGTCTTTTGTCAAGGGGATTTTCTGGATAATCTCCTTATTGTCATAAGGATTTCTAAAACGCAAGTAATGGCAATGCAAAGCTTGACGTGTGATGCCTAACATCCGACCGCCATACATATCATCTCCCAGCAAAGGAAAGCCAATGTGCGCAAAATGCACGCGAATTTGATGGGTGCGTCCTGTGTGCAGCCGAATGTCCACCAAGGCCACATCACCAAAACGTTCGACCACTTGATAGCTGGTGTGAGCGTATTTGCCTGATGGGTGAACACGGCGCGTGATGATGCTGTCATCTGAGCGAGCAATTGGTGCAATAATCTCGCCGCTATCTTCCAATTCTCCCTTGCCAGAAACCAAAGCCAAATAACGCTTTTCAATAGACTTGCTTTGCAGCTGCCTATCTAGTCTGGCATGAGCGTAGCCGTGTTTGGCAAAAAGCATCAAACCACTCGTATCTTTATCCAAACGGGTCACAATATGAACCTGCTTATTAGGGTAATCATTTTCCATATAATAAGCCTTCACAAAATTAGCGATGGTGTTAGAGTGCAAAACACTTGGAATGCTAGCAAAGCCGCTCGGCTTATTGATGATTAGAAAATGCTCGTCCTCATAGACAATATCCAAAGGGTGTTTGACGGGAATGAGGGTTTCGTGCTCTTGCTCGTCAGGAATCTCAATCGTGACGACATCTCCTTTTTCTAAGAGGTAAATCGCATTTTGCTCAACGCCGTTAACCCAAATATTCCCCCCTTTAAATTTAACCTTGGCGAGTAACCCTTTTGAAACATCATGGCTTTTTAGAAATGTCTTGACCTTGGTTTGACGGTCGGCAACAAATTCAAATCTCACGAATCCAAATCTCCTATGAAAGCATCTGTGACACGTTCCCAAAAACTTGTATGCGATGGGGTTGCCACAAAGCTAATTTTTTTAGAATCAATCCGATATTCCACTTTAGATAAATTTTTATAATGCATGGTTTTATTGTCCACTGAAATGGTATAGATACCTTGGCGGGTCGGCTTGATTTCAATCTTATCTTTTTTAGGCACAACAATTGATGACCCTAAGGTGCGATAAACACGGTTATTTAAGCTTGAAATTTCAGCTAACTGCATGGCTTCAATGGTTGGGTACAAAAGAGCCCCACCTAATGATTTGTTGTAAGCCGTGCTTCCTGTCGGTGTTGATACAGACAAGCCATCACCACGGAAACGCTCCAAGATAACATCGCTAACCATGACATCTGCCACCATGGTTTTTTCAATCCGTTTGATTGACGATTCGTTCAAGGCTCTAAGGTTAATGACTTTGCCGTCATCAAGGGTAATTTTCACTTTCAAGATAGGGTAAGAAGCCTTGTCGCCCTTGTCTGAGCGCAAATTATCAACCAATTTGTCGATTTCAAAATCACGGTAATCGGTGTAAAAGCCCAAATGCCCCGTGTGAACCCCCACAAAACGGACGGTGTCTAGATTTCTTTCGTACATATGGAAGGCTGAAAGCAACATACCATCGCCACCAATTGAAATCACTACATCAGGGTCTTTTTTGGTTAAGTAAAAATCCTTGTCTTCTTTAAAAATCGCAAACAATTTTGAAGCTACTCGGCGACTTTGTTTTTTCCCATTTGAAACAATAGCCACACGCATAGCTTTTTTGTTTTTACCTGTAGTATTCGTCTGTGTCATCGCTATTCCCTACTCCATCATTTAATTTTCGACTCGCTGGATCAATAAAAGCTGTGCTTCTCTGATATCTTCCCTAATTTTCCGCATTTCCTCGTCCAATTCCAAAGCAATTTTTGCCGTGATTTCCAAACGTTTCTTGATTTCTTCTGGAAATTCCCCCTTGTACTTGTAGTTCAAGGAATGTTCAATCGTTGCCCAAAAATTCATGGCCAAAGTCCGAATTTGAATTTCGGCTAGGACTGTTTTTTGACCATCTATAGTATCAACAGGATACTCAATAATCACATGGTATGAACGGTAACCACTTGATTTCATATTGTTGATGTAGTCGCGTTCTTGGATAATGGTCATATCATGTCTGCTACGCAATAGCGTCAAGACTTCGTCCACATCATCGACAAATTGAACCATAATACGCACCCCAGCAATATCTTGCAAATCTTGAGCGATATTTTCAAGCTTAATGCCTCGGAGTGCCATTTTTTCTTGAATACTCTCAACCGATTTCACACGTCCTGTGACAAACTCAATCGGAGAGTGTCTGTTTTGCTTTCGAAATTGCTTTCGAATCCCTCGCAGTTTGATTTTTAACTCTCCTACGGTTTGGATATACGGATCCAAAAACTTTTCCCAATCCAAAAATCATCATCCCCCTTTATCATGACAAGTCCATTCTTGTCAAATAAATAACTTTTTTATAGAATTAGTATAACATTCTAATTATATCATATTCACTATTTTTATCACAAAGGAAAACTGGCTTATGACACATCTTGAAATAGAATACAAAACCTTATTAAACAAGGATGATTTTAACCGTTTGAGCCCACAATTTGCACAAGTCGCTCCTGTTACTCAAACCAACTACTACTTTGATACAGCGGCATTTGATATGAAAGCCAATCGGATGTCCTTGCGCATTCGCACATTTGACGACCGCGCCGAACTCACTCTTAAAGTGCCCAAAAAAGTTGGCAATTTGGAACACAATCACGATTTGACTTTAGAAGAAGCAAAAAACATTATTCAAACCAATCATTTTTCAAAGATTGCATTTTTTGATCACATTCGAGAAAATGGAGTTGATCCAGCTGCATTGAAGTGTTTTGGGCATTTGACAACCACTCGCCGCGAAATGAAAACGTCTATCGGTTTAATGGCGCTAGATAGCAATCAATACGCTGGCAAACAAGATTATGAGTTGGAGTTAGAGGTGGAAGATGCTGATAAAGGTAAGGCCGATTTTGACCGTTTCCTAGCCCAAAACCACATTCATTTTAAATACGCTAAAAGCAAGGTGGCTCGTTTCAGTGCCACACTAAAATAATTTCAGCCCATTTTTCGTTATAAAATGCTGAATAATTCCATCTTTTTTGATAAAATAGAACTATTAATGTTTAAAGGAGTATATTTATATCATGGCAGAACTTTACGCCGACAAACAATTTAAGCTTTTTTCTCTTTCTTCTAATGTGGAAATTGCCAAAAAAATTGCGGATGCCGTTAAGGTGCCGCTAGGAAAAGTGTCAACACGCAAATTCTCAGACGGCGAAATCATGATTAACATCGAAGAAACTGTTCGTGGTGATGATATCTACATTATCCAATCAACGAGCTACCCAGTGAATGACAACCTTTGGGAGTTGCTCATCATGATTGATGCTTGTAAACGTGCCAGTGCCAACACCGTAAACGTGGTGATTCCTTACTTTGGTTACTCTCGTCAAGACCGCATTGCCGCATCACGTGAACCAATTACTGCTAAACTAGTGGCTAATATGCTTGTTAAAGCTGGTGTTGACCGTCTTCTTACACTAGACCTTCACGCTGTCCAAGTTCAAGGTTTCTTTGACGTTCCAGTAGATAACTTGTACACTGTACCTTTGTTTGCAGAATACTGCTACAACCTTGATTTAAAAGGAGAAGACGTTGTTGTTGTCAGTCCTAAAAACTCAGGAATCAAACGTGCTCGTAGCCTTGCCGAATACCTTGATTCACCTATCGCTATCATCGACTACGCTCAAGACGACTCACACCGCGAAGAAGGTTACATTATCGGTGAAGTTGCAAATAAAAAAGCCATCCTTATCGATGACATTTTAAATACAGGTCGTACGTTTGCTGAAGCAGCTAAAATCCTTGAACGCGAAGGTGCAACTGAGATTTATGTGGTAGCCAGTCACGGATTGTTTGCTGGCGGTGCCGCTGATACGCTAAATACTGCTCCTATCAAAGAAATTGTTGTAACCGATTCTGTTGACACTAAGGAACTTCTTCCTAAAAACTTGAAATACCTTTCTGCCAGTGAATTGATTGCGGATGCTATTATTCGTATCCACGAAAAAGCACCACTTAGCCCACTCTTTTCATACGACGCTAAAAAGGATTAAGATATGATTTATTTTGATAATGCTGCTACTACTCCACTAACTCCGTCTGTCATTGAGGCGATGAAGGATATCATGACTACCGATTTTGGTAACCCTTCTAGCATTCACAGGATTGGACGCCGTGCCAACTACCGCCTGCGTACTTATCGGCAAATGATTGCGTCTGCCCTCAAGACAACTCCACGCCGCATTATCTTCACCTCAGGAGCAACTGAAAGCAACAATACTGCTATTAAAGGCTATGCTTTGGCCAATCAAAATAAGGGAAAACACCTGATTACAACGGCTATCGAGCATCACTCTGTCTTACACACAATGACTTATTTGGAAGAAAGTTTTGGTTTTGAAGTAACTTATTTGCAACCTCAAAACGGGACGATTTCTGCCCAACAAGTGGCTGACGCTTTGCGTAATGATACCATTTTAGTTAGCACCATGTTGGCTAATAACGAAACAGGCGACCTCCTACCCGTCAAGGAAATCGGAGAACTCCTTGAATCGCATCAAGCTGTTTTTCACGTGGATGCTGTTCAGGCCGTGGGAAAACTGGACGTTTTTCCTGAGGAGTTAAAAGCCGACTTTTTGTCTGCTTCTGCCCATAAATTCCACGGTCCAAAGGGCGTTGGTATTTTATATTCGACGCCGCAACACTTTGATAACCTACTTCATGGTGGGGAGCAAGAAGAAAAACGCCGAGCAAGTACTGAAAACATGGTTGGTATTGCTGGGATGGCACAAGCCTTGGCCGATAGTGTGGCAAATAAAAAAGCCAATTATGACCACGTTCAAATCTTGCGTGATGCCTTTTTGGAGGCTATTTCTGGCTTGGACTATTACCTCAATGAAACAGCCAACACGATGCCTCATGTGCTTAATATCGGTTTTCCTCATCACAATAATGCCACATTATTAACCCAGTTAGATTTGGCTGGATTTGCCGTTTCAACAGGTTCTGCCTGCACGGCTGGTACGGTTGAGCCAAGTCATGTTTTAGCCAGTATGTATGGCCAAGACTCACTACGTTTAAACGAGTCTATTCGCATCAGTTTCTCTGAACTCAACACACTATCAGAAGTGCAAGAGTTCGCCCAAAAATTAGTAGAAATAATAGGAAAATAAGATGGCATTTGAAAAAACAATTACATTAACAGACTGCCTATATAGCTATACTCTTAGCGATGATGTTAAAAAATATACCCTTCGCGACACGACTTTTACTCAAAATCGTGTAGGACATTATGAATTGACACGTTTATTGGAAAAAGTCCCTAATTCTGGCGAAGGTTTTGCCCTAAAAATCACTATTAACAAAGAGCTAACAGGCTTTAAAATGAACATTACGGACAAATCTGGTCTACGCCTCGTCAACATTTTCAAATCAGAAGATAACACCATTTTACAAGAGAAATTTTACTTCTTGATGG
>SAMEA3663106__coassemble_889_pt1 | contig 11451 bp, 10 predicted proteins | sample SAMEA3663106__metabat2_low_PE_012 | metagenome-assembled genome bin SAMEA3663106 (sample SAMEA3663106) | pig gut metagenome | biome: pig gut; feature: pig-associated habitat; material: faeces | place: Denmark | collected 2012
AGCGGAGTCAATGTTGAAGTTGGTAAAAAGCAAGTTGCTGTGGATTTGAAAGCAGTTGTCGAATATCAAAAGAATGTTCCTGAATTATACAAGAAAATCAAAGAGATTGTTGTTTCAGAAATTTCTAATATGACTAATTTGGAAGTGGTTGAAGTTAATGTAGATGTTGTTGATATCATGACTAAAGAGCAACATGAAGCAGACTCAGTAAGCCTGCAAGATCGAGCAACTGGAGTTGTTGAATCAACAAGTAAATTTACTTCCGATAAGTTTGAAAGCGCAAAAGAGGGATTGAGTGATGGCCTCTCGGCTGCAAAGGAAAAAGTTAAAGGAGTTGCCGAAGATACTAAAGAGACTGCTAAAGCAGAACCAAGAGTTCACTAAATTCTTTTATGCCTAAAAAAGTTTAAAAACGTTCATTTTCAATAATCTAATTTCCCAATGGAGGGTAACACTATGTCAGTAGAAGAAAAACTTAATCAAGCTAAAGGTGCTAATAAAGAAGGTGTCGGAAAAGTAACTGATGATAAAAAAACCGAAAAAGAAGGAGCTGCTGAAAAAGGCGTTTCAAAAGTTAAAGAAGTTGCCAAAGATGCCAAAGATGCTGTTGAAGGAGCAATTGAAGGCGTTAAAAATATGGTTAAAAAGGACGATAAATAATTCTAAAATCGGTTGATTTTTTACTTAAAACATGGGATTACTCTACAAGAAATTTAAGGTTGTTGTAGTCCTAACTACTCACTTAATTTAATATTTTGCCTCAAATTAGACACACTTTTTATAGTACTAAGAGGAATAATGAAGTTCTCTTCCTATTAATGTGGTTGTTTAAAATCTTAAATATAGCATTTTATGGTGTAATGGGAAGTATGGCGAATAAATCAACTATGTTCAGCAAACAAAGCTTAATTAGTGATTGAGTTTTAAAGAAAGAAGGAGTTTTATAACTCTTTCTTTTTTTGTTTGTCAGAAAAGGCTAAAAAGTGTTGACAAATGTCATCAAAGTGATATAATTTCCACGTTAGCCGATTTAGCTCAGTTGGTAGAGCAACGCATTCGTAACGCGTAGGTCGCAGGTTCGATCCCTGTAATCGGCATGGAAATGCTAATCATGATAACAGTTAGACAAATCCATAGAAGATTTTCTATGGGTTTTCTCATGGGTAGAAACGCTTAAAAATAGATTTTATTGTCTAAAATAGTTGCGAAATGAGTCCAGATATGTTATCATTTTATGGTATGTGGTGTAAAGCACCTATAATCTAAGTAGGAGGAAGCAGATAATATGGCTAAGGTTTGTTATTTTACAGGGCGTAAAACTGTATCAGGAAACAATCGCTCTCACTCAATGCGTAAAACAAAACGTGCAGTTAAACCAAATCTTCAAAAAGTAACTATTCTTGTTGATGGAAAACCTAAAAAAGTTTGGGTTTCAGCACGTGCGCTTAAATCTGGTAAAGTAGAACGCGTATAAGCGTATAAATGAAACAGTATAGACAAACATCGCTTGGTGTTTGTCCTCTTTTTTTATAAGCGAGAAATTGAGTCGCTATTTGACGCTGAAAAGGCTTAAATGTGGCAAAAAGGGATTTTCTCGCTTGTTATCCCTAATTATTCTTGCTTATTTTTTACAAGACGGCTGATATATGGTAGAATAAACTGATAAAAACTTTTGAGGTAGTGAATATGACTGTGAAAATTAATACAAAAGATGGTCAAATTGAGTTATCCGACGATGTGATTGCAACGGTCGTTGGTGGTTCCGCAACAGAAATTTTTGGTGTTGTTGGTATGGCAAGTAAAAGTGCCCTTAAAGATAATTTTCAAGCACTTCTACGCAAGGAAAACTACGCAAAAGGTGTTGTTGTCAAATCAACAGACAGTGGTATTTCAGTAGATGTCTATACCGTGATGTCTTATGGTGTCAAAATTTCTGAAGTATCAAAGAACATTCAAGAACGAGTTAAGTTTAACCTTGAAAACCAATTGGGGCTTTCAGCAGATACGGTGAATGTTTACGTACAAAATATTAAAGTTGCAGGAGAAGATTAGTGTCAAATATTACAACCAGTTTATTCCAAGAGATGGTTCAGGCTGCTAGCACACGTCTTGGAAATCAAGTAGAATATGTAAACTCTCTCAATGTTTTTCCTGTTCCAGACGGGGACACAGGGACAAACATGGGAATGACGATTGAAAATGGTGCCAAAGAAGTTGCAGATAAACCAGCAACTACCGTTGGAGAAGTCGGACAGATTTTATCTAAAGGGCTTTTGATGGGTGCGCGTGGGAACTCTGGCGTTATCACATCACAATTGTTCCGTGGTTTCGGACAAGCGATTAAAGATAAAGAAGAGTTAACTGGTCAAGACCTAGCACACGCCTTCCAATCTGGTGTTGAAGTGGCTTACAAAGCCGTTATGAAACCTGTTGAAGGAACGATTTTGACAGTTTCTCGTGGTGCTGCAACTGCCGCTCTTAAAAAATCTGAAGAAACAGATGATGCGGTTGAAGTTATGCGTGCAGCCGTTGATGGTGCCAAACGCGCCTTGGCTAAAACTCCAGAAATGCTTCCTGTCTTGAAGGAAGTTGGCGTAGTGGATTCTGGTGGTCAAGGTCTTGTCTTTATCTATGAAGGTTTCTTATCAGCTTTAACAGGCGACTACATCGCGTCTGAGGACTTTAAGGCAACACCAGCAACAATGACCGAAATGATTAATGCAGAGCACCACAAGTCTGTTGCAGGACACGTGGCGACTGAAGACATCCAATTTGGTTATTGTACAGAAATCATGGTGGCTCTTAAACAAGGTCCAACTTATGTGAAAGAATTTAACTATGAAGAATTCCAAGCTTATTTGAGTGGCTTGGGAGATTCTCTTCTTGTGGTCAATGACGATGAAATTGTTAAAGTTCACGTTCACACGGAAGACCCAGGTCTTGTCTTGCAAGAAGGGTTGAAATACGGTTCTCTTGTTAAGGTCAAAGTGGACAATATGCGTAACCAACACGATGCCGTTTTAGAAAAAGAAGAACAACAAGTTGCTGCTAAGCAAGAAGAAAAAGACTTTGCTATTGTGGCTGTTGTAGCAGGAGACGGTTTGGCAGAAATCTTCAAATCACAAGGTGTTGACTATGTGATTTCTGGAGGACAAACCATGAATCCATCAACAGAAGACATTGTCAAAGCTATTGATGCGGTTAACGCGAAAAACGTGATTATCTTGCCAAATAACAAAAATATCTTCATGGCGGCACAATCAGCAGCTGAAGTGGCTGAAATTCCAGCAGCTGTTGTTGAAACACGCACAGTGCCACAAGGTTTCACTAGCTTATTAGCCTTTAACCCTGAACAATCTCTAGAGGAAAATGTGGCAGCTATGACTGCTAGCCTTTCAGATGTTGTTAGTGGTAGTGTGACTCTTGCTGTTCGTGACACGTCTATCGATGGTCTTGAAATCCATAAAGACGACAATCTTGGTATGGTTGACGGTAAAATTGTAGTGTCAAATCCAGATATGACAGCTACTTTGAAAGCCACATTTGCTAAAATGATTGATGAAGATAGCGAAATCATTACGATTTATGTCGGTGAAGATGGTAGCCAAGACTTAGCTGAAGAAATGGCTGATTACCTTGAATCCACATACGAAGATATCGAAGTTGAAATTCATGACGGTAAACAACCCGTTTACCCATACTTGATGAGCGTTGAATAAGCTTATTTGATAAATGGATAAAAGGAAGCATTTCGTTGCTTTCTTTTTTTTTTGTGTCTAAATACCAAAATCTAATAAAAAAGAAAATTTAAAACAAGCAAAATTTTCTGAATATTCTCTTGACTTTATTTTATAAAATGTTAACATGGATTGTAAGATTTAAAGGATTGCAGAAAACAGATGAGAAGTGACATGATTAAGGTAGGTGTGGATAAAGCACCAGCCCGTGGTCTTCTTTATGCAACCGGGCAAGTAAAATCAGCTAAAGATATGCAAAAGCCATTTATTGCCATTTGCAATTCTTACATTGACATTGTTCCTGGGCACGTGCATTTGCGTGAATTGGCAGATGTTGCCAAGGAAGCTATCCGTGAAATGGGTGGTATTCCTTTTGAATTTAACACCATTGGTGTTGATGACGGGATTGCTATGGGGCATATTGGGATGCGCTATAGCCTTCCTTCTCGTGAAATTATCGCGGATGCTGCTGAAACGGTTATCAATGCCCACTGGTTTGATGGTGTTTTCTACATTCCAAACTGTGATAAAATCACGCCAGGTATGATTTTGGCTTCTCTTAGAACCAATGTGCCAGCGGTCTTTTGTTCGGGTGGTCCGATGAAGGGCGGCGTTGATATGACAGGGCATCAAGCGACCTTGTCAAGCTTGTTTGAAGCTGTAGGAACCTATCAAGCTGGCGATATGACCAAAAAAGAATTGGATTATTTGGAGCAAAATGCTTGTCCAACTTGTGGTTCTTGTGCAGGAATGTTTACGGCAAATTCGATGAATTCTCTAATGGAAGTGTTGGGACTTGCTCTTCCTGGAAATGGAACTGTTTTGGCAGTGTCTGACCAACGTCGTGAATTGGTGCGTCAAGCAGCTAAACATTTGATGGACAATGTTAAAAATAATGTGCGTCCGCGTGATATCGTGACCAAGGAAGCTATTGACGACGCTTTTGCACTGGATATGGCCATGGGGGGCTCAACCAATACCGTTCTTCATACCTTGGCTATTGCGCGTGAAGCAGGTATTGATTACGACTTGAAAGACATCAATGAAATCGCCAAGAAGACACCTTATCTGTCTAAAATTGCCCCATCAAGTGTTTACACCATGCACGATGTGCAAGAAGCAGGTGGTATTTCAGCTATTATTAACCAGTTGATTAAGAAAGGAACGATTAAAGGGGATCGCATCACTGTGACTGGTAAAACCTTAAAAGAAAATGTTGCTGGTGCTGAAATCAAGAACGAGGAAGTCATTCATTCGATTGAAAATCCTATTTCGCCAGTAGGTGGCTTGTCTATCCTTTATGGTAATATTGCTCAAGATGGTGCCGTTATCAAGGTTGGTGGGGTTGATCCATCTGTTAAGACTTTTCGAGGCAAAGCTATTTGTTGTGACTCGCAAGATGAAGCCCTTGAATTGATTGACAATGGCACGGTTAAAAAAGGTCACGTTGTGGTTATTCGCTACGAAGGCCCTCAAGGTGGTCCAGGGATGCCTGAAATGCTGGCGCCAACTTCTAAAATCGTTGGGCGTGGCTTGGGTAAAGATGTCGCCTTGATTACAGATGGTCGCTTTTCTGGAGCTACTCGTGGTATTGCTATTGGACACGTGTCACCAGAGGCAGCAGAAGGTGGAAATATCGCTTTGATTGAAGATGACGATGAGATTAGCATTGATTTGACAAATCGGACCTTGAATTTGTTGGTGGATGATGCAACCTTGGCAGAACGTCGCAAACATTTGAAACCATTTAAATCAAAAATCTCAAGCGGCTGGCTACGTCGCTACACGGCTTTTGCGTCGTCTGCAAACTTTGGTGGTTCTATGATGACCCAAGAAGAATTTGAAGAACGCAAGGCAGAACGTGAGGATTAGTCCCTAAATACGATTATAATATTTTAAAACTTTAGCTTGCTTTTATTTTTTTTAGTGGTATGATAGATACAAGAAGTTGGAATTTTTAGATAATTCAAAATATACTTAAAAAGGAGGTCCTTGTGAAACAGATTAAGTTAACCGAATCCAAAAATGGATCAGAATTATTATTGGAAACCTTAGCTAGTCTGGGGATTGATACCGTCTTTGGTTACCCTGGCGGAGCTGTCTTGCCTCTCTACGATGCCATTTACCAATTTGATGGTGTTCGCCATATTTTAGCCCGTCATGAACAAGGAGCCCTCCACGAAGCGGAAGGTTACGCCAAATCAACGGGGAAAATTGGGGTGGCTATCGTGACCAGCGGACCAGGTGCGACAAATGCCATTACTGGTATTGCTGACGGTATGAGTGATAGCGTGCCAATGCTGGTCTTTACAGGTCAGGTTGCTCGTTCTGGTATTGGAAAAGATGCCTTTCAGGAAGCGGACATTATTGGTATTACGATGCCCATTACCAAATACAATTACCAAATTCGTGATGTGGCGGATATTCCTCGTATTATCACAGAAGCGGTTCACATTGCAACAACTGGTCGTCCAGGTCCTGTTGTGATAGATTTGCCAAAAGATGTTTCAGAAATGAAAACAAGCTTTTACTATGACCCTGAGGTGACCCTTCCAAGTTATCAGCCAACGATTGAACCCAATGCCCTTCAGGTGAAGAAAATTTTAACGCAACTGAAGAAAGCTAAAAAACCTTTGATTGTTGCGGGTGGTGGCGTTAATTATGCCAATGCAGCAGAAGAATTGCAGGCCTTTGCAGAACGCTACAATATTCCCGTAGTGTCAACCTTGCTAAGCCTTGGTGTGATGCCAATTGAACACCCTCTGTCTTTGGGGATGGGAGGAATGCACGGTTCTTATGCTTCCAATATGGCCTTGATGGAATGTGATTTTATGATTAATTTTGGTTGTCGCTTTGCTGACCGTTTGACGGGAAATCCTGACACTTTTGCAGCAGATGCGGTTGTAGCCCATGTGGATATTGACCCCGCTGAAATTGGGAAAGTGGTCAAGACAAAGATTCCGATTGTAGGCGATGCCAAAGCTGCTTTGCAGATTCTTCTTGAGGCAGAACCTGTCAAAACTCGCCACGAAGATTGGACTGATTCAGTTCTTGCCAACAAAGCCAAAGCACCATTTAGTTATAAATTTGACGAAAATATTATCAAACCTCAGCACGCTATCGCAACGATTGGTAAGATTACCAAGGGTGATGCGATTGTGGTTACCGATGTTGGGCAGCATCAGATGTGGGCAGCGCAATTTTACCCATACAAAAATGCACGACAACTCATCACCTCAGGCGGCTTGGGAACGATGGGATTTGGCATTCCAGCAGCTATTGGAGCGAAATTAGCCAATCCAGATAAAGAGGTTATCCTTTTTGTTGGCGACGGTGGTTTCCAAATGACCAACCAAGAATTAGCCTTATTAAATGGTTACGGTGTTCCAATAAAAGTGGTTTTGATGAACAATCATTCGTTGGGAATGGTGCGTCAGTGGCAGGAGTCTTTCTATGACGAACATCGTAGTGAATCGACTTTTGATGACGAGCCAAATTTCCAATTATTGGCTGAAGCTTACGGCGTTAGTCATTACAAATTTACCAATCCAAATACCTTGGAGAATGATTTGACGATTATTACGGAGAATAGGCCGATGTTGATTGAGGTCGCTATTTCAAATCGTGAGCACGTTTATCCGATGGTTCCGTCTGGTAAATCAAATAGTGAGATGTTGGGGGTGACTTTCAATGCGTAGAATGTTGACAGCAAAACTCCAAAATTCAACTGGTGTTCTAAACCGTTTCACTGGTGTTCTTTCACGCCGTCAGGTCAATATCGAATCCATTTCCGTTGGTCCGACAATGGAACCAGATGTATCTCGCATTACGATTATTATTGACGTGGCGAATTTGGAAGAAGTGGAGCAAATCATCAAGCAACTCAATCGTTTGATTGATGTCCTGCGTGTTCGTGATATCACGGATATTCCGCATTTGGAGCGTGAGGTTATTTTGGTGAAATTGACCGCTCCAACGAGCAAACGTGCTGAAATTCTTGCAGTCATTCAGCCGTTTCGAGCGAGTGTGGTCGATGTGGCTCAAAAATCAATCACCATCCAAGTCACAGGCGATGCAGATAAAATCGAAGCTTTGATTCGCGTGATTAAGCCTTATGGCATTCAAAATCTTGCTCGTACTGGTGCAACAGGATTCTCACGGGATTTATCCTAAACAATTAACCAAGTTATCAACAAATGCCTAGGCATTTAGATATAAAAATGAAGAAAGAGAGATAAAACATGGCAGTAACAATGGAATATGAAAAAGACGTAAAAGTAGCAGCACTTGATGGGAAAAAAATTGCCATTATTGGTTACGGTTCACAAGGTCATGCGCATGCGCAAAATTTGCGTGATTCAGGTCGTGATGTGATTATCGGTGTTCGTCCTGGCAAATCATTTGACAAAGCCAAAGAAGACGGGTTTGATACTTATGAAGTAGCAGAAGCAACCAAATTAGCTGATGTTATCATGATTTTGGCACCAGATGAAATCCAAGCAGACCTTTATGCTACAGAAATTGCACCAAACCTTGAAGCTGGAAATGCCCTTGGTTTTGCTCATGGTTTCAACATTCGCTTTGAATACATTAAAGCTCCTGAAACAGTTGACGTCTTTATGTGTGCCCCTAAAGGACCTGGTCACCTTGTTCGTCGTACTTACGTTGAAGGTTTTGGTGTGCCTGCTCTTTATGCCGTTTACCAAGATGCTACTGGTCACGCCAAAGAAATTGCCATGGATTGGGCGAAAGGTGTTGGAGCTGCGCGTGTTGGCTTGCTTGAAACAACCTTTAAAGAAGAAACAGAAGAAGACCTTTTTGGTGAACAAGCTGTTCTTTGCGGTGGCTTAACAGCCTTGATTGAAGCAGGTTTTGAAGTGCTTACAGAAGCAGGCTATGCTCCTGAATTGGCTTACTTTGAAGTTCTTCATGAAATGAAACTTATCGTCGATCTTATCTACGAAGGTGGTTTCAAGAAAATGCGTCAATCAATCTCAAACACTGCTGAATTTGGTGATTACGTATCAGGCCCACGTGTTATCACTAACGAAGTGAAAGAAAACATGAAAGCTGTTCTTGCTGATATCCAATCAGGTAAATTTGCTGAAGAATTTGTCAATGACTACAAATCAGGTCGTCCAAAATTGGAAGCTTACCGTAAAGAAGCTGCGGAACTTGAAATAGAAAAAGTGGGTAGCGAACTTCGTAAAGCCATGCCATTTGTTGGGCAAAATGATGATGACGCGTTCAAAATTTATAACTAATTTTTGAAACGGCTCGCTTTTTAAAAGACCGATGGTTGTCATCGGTTTTTTATCTATGTACTGGATTCCTGAGGGAACGTGAGACATTTGGAAGAATAAGAAGGTAGGATTATGATTGTAGCAAAGGATGTTGTCCGTGCACATACGGTCTTAAAAGATGTTGTGGATCGGACACCACTGGATTTTGACCGTTACCTGTCGGAAAAATACGGTGCAACGGTTTATCTCAAACGTGAGAATATGCAAAAAGTGCGTTCCTTTAAAATTCGTGGGGCTTATTATGCTATCCATGGGTTGTCTGAAGAGGAAAAGCAGCGTGGCGTTGTTTGTGCTTCTGCGGGAAACCATGCCCAAGGGGTTGCGTTTACTTGTCACGAGATGAAAATTCCAGCCACTATTTTTATGCCAGTGACAACGCCTCAACAAAAAATTGGGCAAGTTAAATTTTTTGGTGGTTCTTATGTGACCATCAAATTGGTTGGGGATACCTTTGACGCCTCGGCTCAAGCGGCACAAGAATTCACCAAGGCAGAAGGCATGACCTTTATCGACCCTTTTGACGATGACAATGTGCAAGCAGGTCAAGGAACAGTGGCTTATGAAATTTACGAGCAAGCCCAAGAAGAAGGTGTTGTTTTTGACCAAATTTATGTGCCAGTTGGTGGCGGTGGCTTGATTTCGGGGGTAGCAACCTACATGAAAGATGTGTCACCTGAAATTGAAGTTGTCGGTGTTGAGGCAGCAGGGGCTCGTAGTATGCGGGCTGCATTTGATAAAGGACGTCCTGTCAAATTAGAAGAAATTGATAAATTTGCGGACGGCATTGCTGTGCAAAAAGTTGGGGAAAAGACCTTTGCTGTTGCGCGTAAATATGTGGATAAGTTGGTCGGTGTGGATGAAGGTTTGATTTCAGAAACCTTGATTGATATGTATTCTAAGCAAGGAATTATCGCAGAACCTGCAGGGGCAGCTTCCATTGCGGCTCTTGAAGTCATGAAAGAAGATATCAAAGGCAAGACGATTGTCTGCATCATTTCAGGCGGAAATAACGATATCAATCGTATGCAAGAAATGGAAGAACGTGCCTTGATTTATGACGGCATTAAACATTATTTTGTGGTGAATTTTCCACAGCGTCCAGGAGCTTTGCGTGAATTTGTGAATAACATCTTGGGACCTAATGATGACATCACACGTTTTGAGTACATCAAGCGTGCCAATAAAGGCAGAGGACCTGTTTTGATTGGTATTGCACTGAGCGATAAAAATGATTATAATGCTCTGATTGACCGCCTATCTGTTTTTGACCCGTCTTATATCAATCTGCACGGCAACGAAAGCCTCTATAATTTATTAGTTTGACCCAAAAGTTGCTTCCTTGAGGCAACTTTTTTCTACTTGACTTTTTTTGTGACAATCACATATAATTGTATTAATAAGTAAATACAAAAAAGAACGCCTTTTAAAGCATTCATGGGCAAGCCAGAGTTGGCTTGAAAGGAGAAAAGTATGATTTTTATTATTCTAGGTGTTTTAGTGCTACTTGCCTTGGGAATTGTAGCTAGTATGCTTTATGTGGTGCGTCAGCAGACAGTTGTCATCATCGAGCGGTTTGGAAAATACTACACCACCGCAAGCAGTGGCATTCACATTCGTTTGCCTTTCGGGATTGATAAAATTGCTGCGCGTATCCAGTTGCGCCTGTTACAATCTGAAATCGTTGTGGAAACCAAGACGAAGGATAATGTTTTCGTGACCTTGAATGTGGCAACGCAGTACCGTGTGAGCGAGCAAAATGTCATCGATGCTTACTACAAACTCATGCGTCCCGAGGCACAAATTAAGTCTTACATTGAAGACGCGCTTCGCTCATCAGTACCTAAATTAACCTTGGATGAATTGTTCGAGAAAAAAGATGAAATCGCACTTGAAGTGCAACACCAAGTGGCAGAAGAAATGTCCACTTATGGTTATGTCATTGTCAAAACCTTGATTACCAAAGTTGAGCCCGATGCCGAAGTTAAACAATCAATGAACGAGATTAACGCAGCCCAACGTAAACGTGTTGCCGCTCAAGAATTGGCAGAAGCAGATAAAATTAAAATCGTGACGGCTGCCGAGGCTGAGGCTGAAAAAGACCGCTTGCACGGGGTTGGTATTGCCCAACAACGTAAGGCTATCGTGGATGGCTTGGCAGAATCTATTGCTGAACTAAAAGCCACCAGCGTTGGTATGAATGAAGAACAGATTATGTCTATTTTGCTGACTAATCAGTATTTAGACACTTTAAACACCTTTGCCATCAAGGGAAATCAAACGATTTTCCTTCCAAATCACCCCGAAGGTGTTGAAGACATTCGCGCCCAAATCCTATCTGCTTTAAAAGCAAAATAAACGGCTCTTTGTCAACTGTAGTGGGTAGATGAAAAGCTAACACCTAGAGAGGACGA
>SAMEA3663106__coassemble_1085_pt1 | contig 9756 bp, 10 predicted proteins | sample SAMEA3663106__metabat2_low_PE_012 | metagenome-assembled genome bin SAMEA3663106 (sample SAMEA3663106) | pig gut metagenome | biome: pig gut; feature: pig-associated habitat; material: faeces | place: Denmark | collected 2012
ACAATGAACCTGTCTTGATTTGACCAGCGTTAGTTGCAACAGCGATGTCAGAGATTGTTGAATCTTCTGTTTCACCTGAACGGTGTGATACAACGGCAGTGTAACCAGCTTCTTTAGCCATTTCGATAGCTTCGAATGTTTCAGTCAAAGTACCGATTTGGTTAACTTTGATAAGGATTGAGTTAGCAGCACCTTCTTTGATACCACGTTCAAGGTATGAAGTGTTAGTTACGAAGAAGTCATCACCAACTAATTGAACACGGTCACCAAGACGTTTAGTAAGTTCTTTCCATCCGTCCCAGTCGTTTTCGTCCATTGCATCTTCGATAGTGATGATTGGGTATTTGTTAACCAATTCTTCGATGTAGTCGATTTGTTCTGCAGCAGTACGGTTAGCAGCACCTTCACCTTCGAATTTAGTGTAGTGATAGATTCCATCGTTGTAGAATTCTGATGATGCACAGTCAAATCCAAGGAATACATCTTCACCTGGTTTGTAACCAGCAGTTTCGATTGCTTTGATGATAGTTTCTACAGCGTCTTCAGTACCATCAAATTTAGGAGCGAATCCACCTTCGTCACCAACAGCTGTTTCAAGACCACGTTCTTTAAGGATTTTCTTAAGAGTGTGGAAGATTTCAGCACCCCAACGAAGAGCTTCTTTGAATGTAGGTGCACCAGCAGGTACGATCATGAATTCTTGGAAAGCGATTGGAGCGTCTGAGTGAGAACCACCGTTGATGATGTTCATCATTGGAGTTGGAAGAACTTTAGTGTTGAAACCACCAAGGTAGCTGTAAAGTGGAACTTCAAGATAGTCAGCTGCTGCACGAGCTACGGCAATAGAAACACCAAGGATAGCATTTGCACCGAGTTTACCTTTGTTTGGAGTACCATCAAGAGCGATCATTGCACGGTCGATTGCTTGTTGATCACGAACATCGAAACCAATGATAGCTTCAGCAATGATGTTATTAACATTGTCAACAGCTTTTTGAGTACCAAGACCATTGTAACGAGATTTGTCTCCGTCACGAAGTTCAACTGCTTCGTGTTCACCAGTAGAAGCTCCTGAAGGAACCATACCACGTCCAAATGCACCTGATTCAGTGTAAACTTCTACTTCAAGTGTTGGGTTACCGCGTGAGTCAAGGACTTCGCGAGCGTAAACATCAGTAATAATTGACATTATGTTACTCTCCTTATGAGTTTTAATATTTTACACTACAAATAATACCATAATATCACGGCTTAGGCAAATAAAAACGAGAATTTTTGTAAATGTTGTCACAATATTTTTGTGAATTTCCATTTTCTTACTTCATTTGGTTAAAAAAATGACAGTTAGCGGGATTTAGCCTATAATAAGACTAATAAATGTGAGGTGTTAATATGAGTGAACTAGAAAACAAGGTGCTGCACGCTGCAGCAGGTGAAAAACGCTTGAATCCAGATGAACAACGGCTTTATTTTGGGACTTTCGCTGAACGAGTCGTTTTGTCTATCCCTGTAGAAGATAGCCGTTTAAAAGCGACTAAAGGACGATTTAAAGGCATTTTAAAAGAATTATCCCAAGAATACACCACTTTATTTGTCAAAATCTCACCATCTTTGTCTTTTGCGGACCAATGTTATTATATGAAAGTGGCTCAAAACCTTTCTATTCAAGCCACGATTGTTGATGAAAAAAATGCCCATTCGCCTTATGGTATCATCGTTCATTCTGACAAGGCAGAAAATGTGGACAATCCTTTATTGTCCGTGCGCTTTCCACAGCCCGTCGATGAGGAAAAACCTCAAAAAGCCAATAAAAGTGGCTTTTGGTCTAGACTCTTCCACAAGGATTAAAAATCCGTCAAGGCTAAAAGATTGCCAATATTTTGAGCGGTGCGTTCTAGGTTTTGAGGGGCTTTTGCCAAGGTCTTTTCCAAGGAGTCCACACCTGAAATAATTGGAAAAGCGGCTTGGATATTGGCAACAGGAAAGTCAGGCAAATCGTCTTTCAAGCTACCGCAGATAGCAATAACCAGCGTGCCCTTTGGAGTGCGTCTAGCAACACCAACAGGGGCTTTCCCTGATAGGCTTTGCTGATCCATGCGTCCTTCTCCAACAATAACCAAATCAGCTGCTTGAACTCGGCGATCAAAATCAAGCACATCAAGAACAGCATCAATACCTGAGATAATTTTTCCACCAGCAAAGGCAACTAAGCCAGCTGCCATACCCCCACCAGCTCCTGCTCCTGCCAAATCAAGAAGTTCTGGAAAGGATTGGCGGTAAAACTGTTCCATGGCCTTATCCACATGGGCAAAGTCAGTCTTGGGCAATCCCTTTTGCCCTGCAAAAATGTAGGTCGCTCCTTTGGGACCACACAAGGGATTGGTGACATCAGTAATGATAGTAAGGGTGACTTGCGAAAGGTCTGGAGAATTAGAATCGCGAAAGAATCTGACAATATTCCCAAGATTGTCACCAATAGCAGCGAGTTCTTGACCAGCTTCATCAAAGAAATGATAACCAAGACCAGCTGCCATACCCAGTCCGCCATCATTTGTCGAACTCCCACCAACGCCCACCATGATATCCGTGATACCAAGGTCAATCAGGTGTGCCAACATCTCGCCAACACCTTCTGTGGTTAAGGTTAAAGGATTGCGTTTAACAAGAGGAACTTTTTCCAAGCCGCAAATGTCAGCCATTTCAAAAACAGCTAAGTGGCCATTTGTCGCGTAATGTGCTTGAACAGCTTGCCCCAAAGCGCCGGTCACCGTGTGACTGTGACTTTCTAGGTGCAGACCTTCTGCCAAGGCTGCTAGGGTGCCTTCTCCACCATCACCAATCGGCATACGGTCAAAAGTCGCCTCTGGCAAAGCTTTTTGAAACCCCTTCTGAATGGCTTTAGCCACCTCAGAAGCGGACAAACTTTCTTTAAATGAATCGGGTGCTATCAGGATATGCATATAACCCACTCTCCTTTATTTCTTTAATACTATTATAACGTTTTTGAAAGTTACGAGGTTAACAAAATGGAAAAATGGGATGCTTACTTAGCAAATGGTCACAAAACCAATCACATCTTAATCCGAGGGCAAAGCATTCCAGATGGATTCTATCATTTGGCTGTCAAATGTTTGGTGCAACACCTTGATGGTAGCCTTTTGTTTATGCAGCGCCATCTTGATAAGAAGCTTTTTCCTGGCTTTTTTGAGGCCAGTGCAGCAGGCTCTGCCCTTTACGGCGAAAACTCTGAGCAAGCTATTCGGCGGGAGTTGCTGGAAGAAACGGGACTTGTACCAGCTAAACTAACCTTTTCAAAAAGGATTGTTTACAAGGAAGATCAGTGCCTTATGGATCGTTATGTTGCTCTTGTGGATTGTCCAAAAGACCACATAACCCTTCAAGATGGGGAAACCATTGCTTATCAGTGGGTTACTAAGGAAGATTTCAAGCGTTTTTTAGAGAAGTATTCCGTCGTTCCTGCACATCGTTTGATGTTAGAATCGTTATTTTTGGATAAATGAAAAGTCAGCCTCATCTTTGGCTGACTTTTTGCTTGTCTTATTTAGCTAGCGTTTTCTTTGAGGCGTAAAACAACAGTTGTCAAAGAATCAAGGGTTAGACCATCTTCTGTCATCGTAACACCACTTGGATCAGGAATGGCTTCCACTCCAGCTTGCTCCCCGTCCACAACGACCTCTGCGGCTAATAGATCTTTGTAAGCATCGGTCAAGAAAACATGACGCGCCACACTATCAGCATTGATAAAGACAGCGTAACGGTCGCCGTTGCTAGCGAGGGTTTGGTAAGCAATCACTAAATCATCGTAACCAATGCCATTTTCATTTGGAATGGTGATTAGGCTGACATTTTGGTCAATCATTTCCTTGGTGGCCAGGGTAAAGGCATCCGTTGAGCGACGCAGGTGAATCAATCCCTTGGTGTAAGCTCTGCTTTGGGTATTGTCAGGATAATGATCGCTATCTGTAGCCTTGCTCCAATCAAAATGGTTAATCGCATCTATCGAATCATAAGAATCACTGATGAAATAAGGGTAGTCAAACGGTGTGCCGTCTTCGTAAGTCAAGTAATCTGATTTGGCGGGAACTTGGTCAAGAGCAACAGGTCCACGGTAAGCTTCGTCACGGAATTGTTTGGTACGACCGTATTCTTGTCCAGAGTGGATAAAGGCTGTTCCTTGTGAGGTTAAAATGAGGGCATTCCCCAAACGCAAGCGGCGTTGGATTTCTGCTTCGTGCTTAGGAATGCTTGGGTCTTTGTGAATGGATTTGGCAATCACATCATGCAAAGTCAAATTATCGTGTGCGGCGATGTATTGTACAACATCTCCTGGATCATCAGCTAAAAAGTTATTTGGCTGAGCCTTGATATTATTAAATAGCAGATTTAGGGGCCTTGCACCGCCTGTTAGAAAGGCAGGTGAGCCTTCGCTTGGGTAGCCAGATTTTAACAAATTACGCATGTCATCAGAGAAAGAACCAACGCTGTCTGTCTGTGACATCCAAGTTTGGTCGGCAGGTTGACGCCAATCGTTGCTATCACCTACATAAGAAATCCACCCTTCCCCAAGCATAATGATATTAGGGTTTAATTTTTTAGCAGCATCGTAAGCCATTTGCACGGTTTGGGCATCCAAATCCCCCATCATGTCAAAACGGAAACCATCCACTTTGAATTCTTTAACCCAGTAAAGCACGGAATCCATGACCAAACGACGAGTCATGTAGTGGGTTGTCCCTGGGCGACCACCACCAAAACTTGTCTTAGCAGTGCCGTCTTCTTCCATGAAATGGTAATAATTTGGCTCCAAGTCCTCTAAAATAGCTAGATCAGCCGTATGGTTATAAACAACGTCCAAGATAACCCCCATGCCACGCTCATGAATAGCATGAACCAAGTCTTTGAATTCTGCAATGCGTTCTTGTGGGTCTTGCGGGTCAGCTGAATACATCCCTGTCAAGGCAAAATAACTTTGTGGGTCATAACCCCAATTGTAATTGGTATTGCTAGAAGCGTAATTCAGTAAGCACACATCATTTTTAAATTCATTGGCGAAATAATAGCTCATCACAGGCAAAAGCTGGATGTGGGTAACACCAAGGTCTTTTAGGTAATCCAATTTATCAATGAAGGCTGAAAAGGTTCCAAAAGGATGGTGCAAGTCGTCAGCAATAGCTGGGTCTGACGTGAAATCACGAACGTGTGCCTCATAAATAATGGCATCTTCACGTTTGGTGTAGCCTTTGATATGAGCATAGTCTAATTTTTGGTTGCCAATCGATGCGGTGTCCACAATGGCAGCCTTGGCAACCTTATGCGATGGGTCAAGACCAATCCAATCACTGTTCCAAGCGGCTAAAGATTTGGCATAAGGGTCTAGGGTCAAGAAGGTTTCTCGATCACGTTCCATTTCGTAATGGTAATAATAACCACGGTAATCTGAAATGCTTAATCCAGTGGCTGAAGTCAGACTGATTGACCACTCGCCTTTGGCACCTTTAGTCATTGGCAATTTAGCAAGGACATTATTTTGATTGTCCTTATCATAAAGAATCACAGACACTTGGTTGGCGCTTGGTGCCCAAACAGTCAAGTCAACACGCGCACCTTTATCTGACACGCGCGTACCCAATTCCCCATCATAAGCATATAAATAATCCGTATATCGCCAAGTCTTTTTCGCACGGAAATAACCGCCTAAATAATCAACATAATAAGGGGCTAAATGTTCTGAAAAATCCCCTACAACAATAATTCTGTTGCGTTCAGCATCCAAGAAAATATCAGAAACCACGACGTCATGACCATATTTGTCATTCATTCTAAGCGTTTGAAAGAGTTCCTCTCTAGCAATGCCCATCAGATTATCCACAAAAATAACCACTTTTTTGGAACTGGTTTGCTGAACAGACAGAATACTAACGGTACTTAAAACATATGACTTCATATATATTATGTAATCCCCTACCTCTCACACATTCTAGTTTTTTGCCTTTGAAAAGGGGATTAACACTCAAGTTAGGCTGAAGCGTCTGACACCTGACGCCAACCAATCGTTGACCATTATCATCCCCAAACGTAACAAAAAACACTTAAAACCTTTTTTCTGCTCACAGTATACACAATATTATGCAATTACGCAAGCGTTTTCTATGTGAATATTGGCTTTCTTTATTTTCATTTAAACTTTCAATAATTGGTAATTTCTGGGCGGTCGTGAAGCCTGCTTTTCTTACCTTGGCGTGCTTTTAAAACAGCATCAACATCTTCAATACTAACGCCAGTTTCGACCAACATTACTGCCAAATGGTACAGAACATCTGCTGTTTCATTAGCGATTTCTATCTTGTCTGCATTTTTGGCAGCGACAACCACTTCGGTGGCTTCTTCACCGACTTTTTTGAGAATTTTATCCAAGCCTTTGTCAAAAAGGTAATTGGTGTAAGAACCTTCTTTTGGATTGTTCTTACGGTCTTTAGCCTCTTGGTATAATGTATCTAACATGAATATCCCCCTTCTTTTTGCCTACAAAATCTGATTGAAAAAGCAGCTATAAGCGCCTGTGTGGCAAGCAGCACCCTCTTGCTCAACGACAACCAATAAGGTATCACAGTCGCAATCCGTTTTGATTGATTTGACGTATTGATAATGACCGCTGGTTGCCCCTTTATGCCAGATTTCTTGACGTGAGCGGCTCCAGTAGTGCATTTGCTTGGTTTCCAATGTTAAGTGATACGCTTCTTCGTTCATGTAGGCTAACATCAGTACTTGTCCTGTTTGGTAATCCGTCACAATCACAGGAACAAGACCATCTTGTTTCGCAAAATCAAGTTTTATTTCACTCATTGTCTCACCTCAATTCCTGCAGCAGCCATGGCAGCTTTGGTGTCAGCAATTGAAACTTCGCCAAAGTGGAAAATAGAAGCAGCAAGGGCACCTGTGGCAGTGGTATTTTCAAAAACCTCAACGATATGGTCAATCTTACCTGCACCTCCAGAAGCAATCAAGGGCACATTGACCACATCTGCAACGGCATTTAGCATCTCCAAATCAAAGCCTGACTTGGTGCCGTCCTTATCCATACTGGTCAGCAAAATTTCACCCGCACCAAGCTCAACCACCGTTTTTGCCCATTCTAACAAGTCAATTCCTGTGTCCTTACGACCACCTGCCACATAAACGTGCCAAGTTCCGTCAGAAACCTTGCGGGCATCGATAGCTGCGACCACACATTGACTGCCAAATTTCTCTGCACAATCCTTGATAAGTTGAGGATTGGCAACGGCTGAGGAATTGACAGCCACCTTATCCGCCCCAGCTTTAAGCATCTTCTGCATATCCTCTACCGAGCGAATGCCTCCTCCTACGGTAAAAGGAATAAAAACTTGTTCTGCCACGCGTTTGACCATTTCCACCGTGGTTTCGCGTTCTTCGTGCGTTGCGGTAATGTCCAAGAAAACCAATTCATCACAACCTGCCTCATAGTAAGCACGCGCCGCGTCAACAGGATCACCAACATCAGCGAGATTGACAAAATTAACCCCCTTAACCACACGTCCGTCTTTAACATCCAAGCAAGGAATAATGCGTTTTTTCAGCATAAATCACCCTCCAAATGCTTTGAGTTCCTCAAGGCTGATATTGCCGTTGTAATAAGCTTTTCCGACAATCGTACCAGCCACACCAATGGCTTGCAATCTAACCAAATCTTGTACCTGTGAAATGCCACCAGAAGCGATGACCTTGGCTATTTTGAGCTCTGACACTAGACGTTCATAATGCTCGATATTTGGTCCCATTAGCGTACCATCACGGTCAACATCGGTATAGACAAACAAGGTCACACCCATTTTTTCCATGGCTTTGGCTAGGCTAATGTAGTCAACATTGCTGGTTTCTAGCCAACCTTCTGTCGCCACCCAACCATCTTTGGCATCAATTCCAACAACAATCTTATCACTACCAAATCGACTGAGAGCTTCTTGCACAAAAGCTGGCGCTTTTACTGCCATCGACCCAATAATCACACGGTCAATGCCAAGGCTTAAATAGTCCTCAATTTGTTCAAGGGTGCGAATGCCGCCACCCACTTCAACGCCCAATCCTGTGACTTCTTTCAAACGTGCAATTAATTCACGATTGGTTGCCTTGCCATCAAGGGCACCGTCCAAATCCACAACATGAATAAACTGAATCCCTGCTTGAGCAAACTGCTTGGCTTGGTCTATCACATCAGGATTAACCACCGTTTTTTGCTGAAAATCGCCCTTGAACAAGCGAACCGCTTGCCCATCTTTAATATCAATAGCTGGAAGAATTTGCATAGGAACCTCCTTTTTTTCTACTGCCTATTTTTGTTCACAAAGCTGGGTAAAAGCTTTTAAAATCCCCAGACCAACGTCGCCTGATTTTTCAGGGTGAAATTGAGCCCCGTACACATTGTCCTTGTGAATCATGGCTGGGATAGCCATGCCATAATCAGTAGTCACATCGATGTAGGCTTTAGGAACGTCTGTAAAATAGCTGTGCACAAAATAAACCGATTGCCTAGCTAGTCCATCAGTAAGCGGACTATCTTGGATCACAGAAAGATCATTCCAACCTATATGGGGCACAGGCATGGTTTTGGTCGCCTTAATGGGACGACAGACCCCTGGAATAAAACCAAATCCCTCGGTTTCTTGGTGCTCGAGCCCCACTTCTGTCAGCACTTGCATTCCTAGACAAATGCCCAATAAAGGCGTCCCCTGTGCAACAGCTTCCTTAATAACCGAAACCAAGCCACGTTTGTGAAGCTCTGCCATGGCTGCTGGATAGGCCCCAACGCCTGGTAAAATCAGACCGTCTGCTGTCAAGATTTTGCTGGCATCTTGGGACAATTCCGCTGGCATACCAATCTTGCTCAAGGCTCGCAGCACATTAGCCGTATTTCCTGCATCGTAATCAATAACAATTATTTTCATTTACGCTACCAAAGCCCTGACAACACCGCCTAGTTAAGCTGCATTGTGGCTAATTTCCTTTCTCTTGTTTTAGAGCAAGCCTTTTGTAGAATTAACCCCTTGGATTTCAGGATTGATGGTAATGGCTTCGCGTAACGCCCGCCCAGTTGCTTTAAACAAGCTTTCTGATTTGTGGTGATTGTTTTTACCATGCAAAATCTTCAAATGCAAATTCATCTGCACATTGAAAGCCAAGGCTTGGAAAAATTCCTCCACCAACTCGGTATCGAAATTACCCAACTTGGGATTATCAAATGTGCAATCAAACACCAAATAACTACGTCCTGACAAATCAAGACTTGCCAGGCCCAACGTTTCATCCATGGGCACAAAAGACGTGCCGTAGCGATTGATACCAGCCTTATCCCCCAAAGCTTCTTTCAAGGCTTGACCAAGCACAATGCCCACATCTTCAACCGTGTGGTGGCTGTCAACGTGCAAATCACCGTCTGCTTTAACCACCAAGGAAAAGCGGCCGTGTCTGGCCATAAGGGTCAACATATGGTCAAAAAAGCCCACCCCAGTGTCAATACTCACAGGTTCTTGAGCGTCTAAATTAAGACTCAATTGAATCTTGGTTTCAAATGTATTGCGTTCGATACTTGCTGTTCTCATAAAATTTCCCTTTCCAAAATGGGAGTCACACCCTTGATTCCTTCTGGTCTAGGAGGTCAATAAGGTGATACAAATCAGGTTCATTGATCTGATAAAGTGCTTCTTGTCGCACAATAGGCTT
>SAMEA3663106__coassemble_1221_pt1 | contig 8722 bp, 11 predicted proteins | sample SAMEA3663106__metabat2_low_PE_012 | metagenome-assembled genome bin SAMEA3663106 (sample SAMEA3663106) | pig gut metagenome | biome: pig gut; feature: pig-associated habitat; material: faeces | place: Denmark | collected 2012
GCTGTGTAGTCCAAGTGACCGTGGAGTTCTAAGTGAGTCCCCATATCATACTCATTAATCAAGACCGTATGATTGAGTTATTAGAGTACTCTAATGCTCTAGAAATGACTCATATTGCTCTTACTGCTGACATTGCTCGTACGAATACAACAATTGCTTCAAATCTTACTGATGTTAATCAGTCAGTTAATACTATCAAAAATCTACGGTAAGTTTTGTATAAAAAAGCTACCTTGATAAATTTACGTGGACTAAAATCCTAAATGATTCAAAAGTCTTAAAAAGTAAACATAAGCCTGACCATCTGGTTGGGCTTATTTTTTTGGTATAATGGTAGGGATAATGATAAGAGAGGGCGCAAATGACACAGGTAACCAAACGGGCTTTGGAGGAGGCGCTGAAGCGTCTGCTTTTTGAGAAGCCCTTGAGCAAGATTACAATTCAAGACTTGGCAGATGAGTGTGGGATTAGTCGGATGACTTTTTACTACCATTTCAAGGATATTTATGATTTGGTGGAGTGGTCGTTTGTTGAGGATGCCAATGCTATTTTTCAAGCAGAACCAAGAACTGAGAGTTGGGAGATGGCTTTGCAGCACGTTTTTGAGATGATTAAAAAAGACGAGCTCTTTATCATGAGTGTTTACCACGCGGTTAGCCGTGAGCAGATTGAGCGTTATTTGCATCTGGTGATCCATCATTTGATGAGCCAACTCATTGAAAAAAGCGTGGCGACTGCTGGCATTAGCCTGACGGACAAGGAAGGGCTTTTTGTCACGAATTTTTACAAATATGCCTTGATTGGTACGTTATTGGACTGGGTCAAGTCAGACATGAAGGCAGATTATCAAGAATTGGTAGTACAATTGACCAGCTTGATACATGATCCACTGATTGGGACCTTGAGGGGCTTTGCGTCCAAAAACTTATCAAAACCCCTAAAATGATAAAGTTTTTATCACTTCCAAGCATTTGTTTATTGACTTTGTATGGGTAAAGGCCTAAAATGAAAGCGATTAAAAATAGTGGAGGTCATCAATATGTATTATTCAAGCGGAAATTACGAAGCATTTGCTCGCCCTTTGAAACCAGAAGGCGTTGAGCATAAGTCTGCTTATTTGATTGGCTCTGGTTTGGCAGCCTTGTCTGCGGCTTGTTTCCTCGTGCGAGATGGGCAAATACCAGGGAAAAACATTCATATTTTAGAAAAAGACCCCATTCCTGGTGGGGCTTGTGATGGCTATCAATACGCTGATATTGGCTATGTCATGCGTGGTGGTCGTGAAATGGATAATCATTTTGAGTGTATGTGGGATTTGTTCCGCTCTATTCCATCTATTGAAACCGATGGCGTGAGTGTCTTGGATGAATATTATTGGCTCAATAAAGCCGACTCCAACTATTCTCTCTGCCGTGCGACAGAAAAACAAGGGCGAGATGCTCATACTGACAAGAAATTTGGTTTATCTGATAAGGCGGCCATGGAAATCATGAAATTATTCTTCACCCCTGATGAAGATTTGTACAACAAACGCATCAACGAAGTCTTTGACGATGAAGTCTTTGATTCTAACTTTTGGTTGTACTGGCGCACCATGTTTGCCTTTGAAAATTGGCATTCTGCCCTTGAAATGAAATTGTATATCAAACGTTTCATTCACCATATTAGTGGTTTGCCTGATTTTACAGCCTTGCGTTTCACTCGTTATAACCAATACGAATCCATGATTTTACCAATGGTCAGCTACCTCAATTCCTTTGGCGTGGTCTTCCATTACGACACGAAGGTGGTCAATGTCGAATTTGATTGCCAAAAAGACAAAAAAGTTGCAAAATGCATTGACATTATTCATGACGGTAAAGAAGACTGCATTGATTTGACAGAAGATGATTTAGTCTTTATCACAAATGGTGGTTGTGTGGAAAATTCAAGTTATGGTAGCCAAGACAGCCCAGCAAGCTTCAACAAGACCATTCGTGAAGGTAGCGGTTGGGATATGTGGCGTAAGATTGCTGCTCAAGATGACTCCTTTGGTCACCCTGATAAATTCTGTTATGACCCCGAACAATCCAACTGGATGAGTGCGACTGTGACGACCTTGGATGATAAGATTCCAGCTTATATTCAAAAGATTTGTAAACGTGACCCATTTTCAGGAAAAGTTGTGACAGGTGGTATTGTAACGGCGCGTGATTCTAATTGGTTATTGAGTTGGACAGTCAACCGTCAACCACAATTCCGTTCACAACCGGAAAACGAATTGGTGGTTTGGGTGTATGCTCTTTTCTCTGACAAGGAAGGTGACTTTGTTAAAAAAACAATGCGTGATTGTACAGGTAAAGAAATCTGTGAAGAATGGCTTTATCACATGGGTGTTCCCGTCGATGAGATTGAAGACCTTGCGACAAACAGTGCCAAAACCGTTCCTTGCATGATGCCTTACATCACTGCCTTCTTTATGCCACGTGAAAAAGGCGACCGTCCAAACGTTGTGCCTGATGGTGCTGTCAACTTTGCCTTTCTAGGTCAATTTGCCGAAACCGAACGCGATACCATTTTCACCACGGAATATTCTATCCGTACAGGTATGGAAGCTGTTTATACTTTGTTAGACATTGACCGTGGGGTGCCAGAAGTATGGGGTAGTACCTACGATGTGCGTGACTTGTTGCGTGCTACCGTTGCCTTGCGTGATGGCAAACCAATCACAGATTTGGACTTGAATTTCGTTGAAAAATTCATCTTGAAACAAGCCCTAAGAAAGACCGAAGGCACAGACATCGAAAAAATTTTGAAACGTTACCATGTCATCTAAACTGCCTTGACAAGACAAATAACCTTGGTGCTAGTCACCAAGGTTATTTGTCTATTAGTATGCTGAGGTTGTGTTCTAGCATTTCACTGAGAATGACAATCAATTCGTTTTCAGAGATATTTTCAGGACGTGCCAGCCAGTTAATATAGACTCCCATAATACCATTTACCATATACCTGATTTTAAGACGGTTTTCAAAGCTAGAATGGTTTTTCAGGTAGTGTTTGCTCAATCCTTTTTCCAAAATTCGTGAAAAATCTTTAATCAAGTAAGCATAGGCATTTTTCTGAGCGATGATTTGGTAAAAACTCAGGTGGCTTTTCATGATTTGATTTAGCTCGCTAAAAAAGAGCAAAAAATCAAATTCTTCCTGTGCGTTGAGGATGTCGTCTAATTGCGAGCTAGCCTCTGCGGTCGATATTGGCTAACTTGGCAAGTTCGGTGACGGTGATGTCATCCACATCTTTTGATTCTATTATAGGTATCTGTGTTCATTATAATGATTACATAGAAAATCTTCAATGATGAAGAAAAATAAAGGAGACATCACGTTTTTTCATATTTGACCATTATCCTAAGGTTGATGTGACCTTGCAAGATTTTGTGACGTGACCCTTGGAGAAACTCGTTTTGCACTAACCTTGACAATGATTATCATTATCTTATTTTGGGATTTTTAGTTTGCGTGTACTCGTTTTTAATCGTTGATTGTGAAAAAAGTGGACCTTATCCGCTATGGATGCATACTTTTTATTGTGCTGCTGATTTTATGGGGATTTGGGTCTTTCTTTCTGCCTACTTGCGATATGACCATTTTTGGTTCTTCTTGCTTGGAACCTTTGGTGAAGTCGTTTGGGTGGCTTTTGAGCTGTATTGCTTGTGGCGTGCGGTGACCTATGAAAGAGAAGAGATTTGGGGCAAGGGCACTACTTTGCAAAAGGCTATTATTTTGATGCTTGTTTGCAAGTTTTGATTTTCTTTGTCAGTGTCAATCTCTTGCGCGTGGAATTGCACGATGAATCAATATTTAAATTCTGGATTTTCACACAAGTCATTATCTGTGTGGTACCAGGTTTGTTCTGGGAAAAACGTGGCACACGTATTGGAGCTAGCTGGCAACTTAACATCGTATTTGTCTTGGTAGCTGTCTTGTCTTTCAATCTTTGGAATATGTGGGCTCTCATTAGTCCGCAATATTACTCAATGAGCAGGAATCCTTGATTCTACATCGTTGGTTGAATTACCTTGCTCTTTGCTCTTCGTGGTTGCTACATCTATGCCAATTACCACCAAAACCAAGCCGCTTGCTTGACGGTAAAAAGCCCATTTTCTAAAAGAATCTCCAAACCATTAAGCTGGTGGGACAAGCTTGTCCTAGCGGCTTTTTTTGCTTTTTTAGGGAGAATATAACCAAATATGTTAGATAATATAACATTAAAACTAAAAAAATTTAGAAATTTTCAAAAAAGTATTTCTTTTTTAGACAAATAGGTGTATAATAACTCCATTGTTGTATGACAATTCTAATGAATGGCACTTGAGAGCTTGTTTATTGGGGAAAAAGATTTTAAGGAGGAGCATATGAAGAAAAGCTTTATTCATCAACAGCAGGAGATTTCTTTTGTCAAGAATACATTCACTCAGTACTTGATCGATAAACTTGGCATTGTTGAAGTGCAAGGACCTATTCTTAGCCAGGTCGGGGATGGAATGCAAGATAATTTGAATGGTATTGAAAATCCCGTATCTGTCCATGTGAAAGAAATCACTGATGCTGAGTACGAAGTGGTTCATTCATTAGCGAAATGGAAACGCCATACCTTAGCACGCTTTGGCTTCAATGAAGGGGAAGGGCTTTTTGTTCATATGAAAGCTCTAAGACCAGACGAAGACGAACTGGACCCTATTCATTCGATTTATGTGGACCAATGGGACTGGGAAAAAGTCATCCCAAATGGACGCCGTGACATTGATTATTTGAAAGAAACGGTGGAGCAAGTCTATAAAGCCATTCGATTGACAGAATTAGCCGTTGAAGCACGCTTTGATATTGAAGCGGTTTTGCCAAAAACCATTACGTTTATCCACACAGAAGAATTGGTGGAGCGTTACCCTGATTTAACACCAAAAGAGCGTGAAAATGCTGCCGCTAAAGAATACGGTGCGATTTTCCTTATTGGTATCGGGGGTGTTTTACCAGACGGAAAACCTCATGACGGTCGTGCCCCAGACTACGATGACTGGACTTCTGAATCAGAAAATGGTTACCACGGTTTGAATGGGGATATCATTGTTTGGAATGAAACCATGAACTCTGCCTTGGAATTGTCATCAATGGGTATTCGTGTGGACGAAGAAGCCCTAAAACGCCAAGTCAAAATTACTGGTGACGAAGACCGCTTAGAATTAGAGTGGCACCGCGCCCTCTTAAACGGTCTATTCCCACTCACTATCGGTGGTGGTATCGGACAATCACGCCTAGCAATGTTCTTGCTCCGTAAAAAACACATTGGAGAAGTCCAATCAAGTGTATGGCCAAAAGAAGTGCGTAATACCTACGAAAACATTCTCTAACAGGAAGAATAAGATGCAAACAAAAAAGTTGTTAGAAAATCTTCTAACAACTTTTTATGTTATTCACGTTGGCATTTCGTTAAGCCTCGAGCTTCTGCGTCAGATAGAGTAACTTGTGTGGTGCTTTTAGCATTATTTAAACCAGGACAACCAGGGCTGAAGTGGTAATGTTTTCCAGTTCGAGTGATATAAACTTGTGTGGTATCATCTTGTTGGGCAGTAGGAGCCTGAGCTTGTGCTTGAGCTTGGGCCTGCGCTTGTTGTTCGGTTAATTCTTTTGTAGAAATGGCATTTTCAACAAGGGTGATACGATTTTGTAGGCTTGCTTTTGTGCCCTTGTCGTTAACCAAGTTGGTTTTATCAGTGGCATTTGCAATATTGTCGCGACTTTGATTGTCTTCTAAGTATTTGACCGCATCATCGGCTTCTGTGATGAGAATGGCCTGTTCTACCAAATTCGTGCGGTTGTTAAGGTCAGCTTTTGTTTCCTCGTCAGATACCAAATTCACTTGATTTCTTGCAGCTTGCAAGTTATCGCGATTGTGGTTATCTTCTAAGTTTTTAACGGCTGTCTTAGCTTCTTCATTGACGATGTTTTGTTCGACAAGATTAATGCGTTGGTTTAAGGCTTCTTTCTGAGTTGAATCAGGAAGATTATCAACGGTTGCTTTAGCGTATGCTAAATTGCTTCTGGTTTGGTCATCTTCTAGTTGTTTAACTGTTTTTTTAGCTCGGTTAAGTTTCTTGTTTTTAGTTGATTTCTTTATTTTTGTTTTAGTGCTGGCTTTTGTTGTTGATGTGTGACTATCTGCCAAGACAATTGCTGTATTGTCGCTTGATGATGGCAAAAATCCTTGATCTGGAGTCATTCCCATAAGGGCAGCTGCCATGAAGAGCACGGCAAGTTTGACCGTCTTTTTCATATATCATTCCTCCAAAAATAATATTCTTCTCATCAGATCATATCAATCCTAAAAAATTGTGTCAATGGCGTTTAGAGTTTATCGTTTTTTAAGGCAATCGCCCTGTTTTTTGCTATAATAGGTGTCATGAGAGTTGTAGCAGGAACATTTGGAGGGCGTCCTTTAAAGACGCTAGATGGAAAAATCACGCGCCCAACGACGGACAAGGTCAAGGGAGCTATTTTTAATATGATTGGTCCTTACTTTGATGGAGGACGGGTCTTGGATTTGTTTTCGGGAAGTGGCAGTCTAGCTATTGAGGCTATTTCGCGCGGTATGGACGAGGCGGTCTTGGTGGAACGCAACCGTCAAGCGCAGGCTATTATTACGGAAAATATCAAGATGACCAAGGCCCAAAACCAGTTTCATTTGTTGAAAATGGATGCCAATAAAGCAATTGGTGTGCTCAAAGGTCCGTTTGATTTGGTGCTTTTAGACCCGCCTTATGCCAAGGAAGAGATTATCAAAAACATCACGGATTTGGAGGATGCTGGGCTTTTGTCTGAGGAGGTCATGATTGTCTGTGAGTCCGATAAGGCGGTGGATTTGCCTGAGGAGATTTCTCATTTTGGTATTTGGAAGCAAAAGACCTACGGTATTAGCAAGGTCACGGTTTACGTGAGATAAGAGCTATTGGAAAGGAAAGCATATGGCTAAAATTGGTTTAATGATGGGTTCTTTTGACCCTGTGACAAATGGGCATTTGGATATCATTGCGCGTGCAAGTCGCTTGTTTGATAAGCTGTATGTGGGCATTTTTTACAATCGTGATAAAAAAGGCTTTTTTAGCGTGGAAGAACGCAAGCAAATGCTGGAAGAAGCTTTGGCGGCTTTTCCCAATGTGACGGTGATTATGGCGCACGATTCCTTGGCGGTAGCTATTGCCAAGCGTTTGGGTGTTGGCTACTTGGTGCGTGGTATTCGAAATGCTAAAGATTTGGAATACGAGGCAGATTTGGCCTTTTACAATCACCATTTGGCAGCAGAGATTGAGAGTGTCTTTTTGCTGACAGCGCCTCAGTGGCAACACATTTCGTCGAGCCGCATTCGTGAATTGATTGCTTTTCAAGCAGATATTGCTGATTTTGTGCCAAAAAGTGTGATGACAAAAGTGGAGGAAATTAATGACAAAAAACAATGGCTTTAAGAAGACACTCGGCAAAGTCGGTCATTTTTTGAAGCGTTTTAAGTGGTGGATTGTAGGTGTTGTGGGAGTTCTTTTTCTCCTGTTTAGCCTCTTTTACCCGCTGAATTACTATATCGAAATGCCTGGTGGTGCCTATGATGTGCGCAGTGTTCTGACGGTTAATAATAAAGAGGATGACGAAGAAGGGTCTTACAATTTTGTAGCGGTATCGGTCAGTCAGGCGACCTTGGCCCAGCTGGTTTATGCTTGGTTGACCCCGCATACCGAGATTTCCACAGCTAAGGAAACCACAGGTGGTTACAGTAATGAGGATTACCTGCGTATCAATGATTATTATATGCAGACCTCACAAAATACAGCTACTTATGAAGCACTGACTTTGGCTGGCCAACCTGTTACTCTTGATTATGAAGGGGTTTATGTCCTAAACGTCAGCGATAATTCAACCTTCAAGGGCATTTTAAACATCGCCGATACTGTAACTGGCATTAACGGTCAGACCTTTAACAGTTCGGCAGAGCTGATGGCTTATGTGGCTGATTTGGATTTGGGTTCTGAAGTAACGGTTCAATACACTTCAGACGGCAAGGCCAAAGAAGCAACGGGTAAAATCATTGAATTGTCAAATGGTAAAAATGGAATTGGTATTGGTTTGGTGGACCATACCAAAGTATCGTCAGACATTCCTGTTGACTTTCACACCAGTGGTGTCGGCGGTCCAAGTGCTGGTTTGATGTTCACCCTTGATATTTACGACCAATTGACCCAAGAAAACCTTCGTAAAGGGCGCAAGATTGCTGGAACAGGAACCATTGAAAGTGATGGTTCTGTGGGCGACATCGGTGGAGCGGCTCTTAAGGTTATCTCTGCGGCAAAATCAGGTGCGGATATTTTCTTCGTGCCAAATAACCCGGTAGATGAGGAAACCTTGAAGCAAGACCCCGATGCTAAGACCAACTATGAAGAAGCGGTTGAGGCTGCCAAAAGCATCGATACAGATATGAAAATCGTCCCTGTCACAACGGTTCAAGAAGCCATTGACTATCTTCGTGACACGGATAAATAAACAAACAAAGCTCCTAGTTCTTCTTCTCCTAGCAGAAAGAAGGTCCTAGGGGCTTTTTAATGAATTTTTTAATTTTTTCTTAAGCTTTCTCCGCTACAATGTCACTAAGCGTAAATAATAGATTGTTTGTAGGAGTAACTTATGAAAAACTGGCAGAA
>SAMEA3663106__coassemble_1248_pt1 | contig 8531 bp, 7 predicted proteins | sample SAMEA3663106__metabat2_low_PE_012 | metagenome-assembled genome bin SAMEA3663106 (sample SAMEA3663106) | pig gut metagenome | biome: pig gut; feature: pig-associated habitat; material: faeces | place: Denmark | collected 2012
TACTGGTTGAATTAAGCAGCTTCCGATAATGATTTCTTCTAGAAATCGTTGATATACTTGACAAATAGTAGAAAAAGAGAGAACCCAAAAGTTCTCTCCTAACTTCTGCATAAGAAGTCTTATTTGTCAGTAAGAGCAGCCAATCCTGGAAGTTCTTTACCTTCAAGAAGTTCCATAGATGCACCACCACCTGTAGAAATCCATGAGAATTTGTCTGCACGTCCAAGGTTGATAGCTGCAGCAGCTGAGTCACCACCACCGATGATTGATTTAACACCAGGTTGTTTAACGATAGCGTCCATCACACCGATTGTACCAGCTTGGAAGTCAGGGTTTTCAAACACACCCATAGGTCCGTTCCAAACAACTGTTTTAGCACCAGTCAATTCTTTATCGAATTTAGCGATAGATTTAGGACCAATATCAAGACCAAGGAAACCAGGATCTACTGCTTCACCTTCAGTGTCTTTCACTTCAGTGTAGTCAGCAAAAGCATTTGCTTCTTTTGAGTCAACTGGCAAGATCAATTTACCGTTTGCTTTTTCCAAAAGTTCTTTAGCAACGTCAAGTTTATCTTCTTCAACAAGTGAGTTACCGATTTCGATACCTTGTGCTTTGAAGAATGTGTAAGTCATACCACCACCGATAAGGACTTTATCAGCTTTCTTCAACAAGTTTTCGATAACACCGATTTTATCTGAAACTTTAGAACCACCAAGGATAGCGATGAATGGACGAACTGGGTTTTCAACAGCTTCTTTGATGTAAGCAATTTCGTTTTCCAACAAGAATCCTGCAACAGCTTTATCAACGTTAGCAGAGATACCTACGTTAGATGCGTGTGCACGGTGAGCAGTACCAAATGCATCGTTTACGAAGATGCCATCACCAAGTGATGCCCAGTATTTACCAAGTTCAGGATCGTTTTTAGATTCTTTTTTGCCGTCAACATCTTCAAAACGAGTGTTTTCAACAAGAAGAACGTCACCGTCTTTAAGGTTGTTGATTGCTTCTTCAAGTTTAGCACCACGTGTTACACCTGGGAAAACAACTTCTTGACCAAGTTTTTCTGACAAGTCTTTAGCAACTGGAGCTAATGATTTACCAGCTTTGTCTGCTTCTTCTTTAACACGTCCAAGGTGAGAGAAAAGAATAGCACGACCACCATGTTCAATAATGTATTTGATTGTTGGAAGAGCCGCAGTAATACGGTTGTCGTTAGTAATAACGCCATCTTTCAAAGGAACATTAAAGTCAACACGAACAAGAACTTTTTTGCCTTTCAAATCAACGTCTTTAACAGTTAATTTAGCCATTTCATAGGACTCCTTATTATTTTTGATACATGATAATTATATCACAAAAAAAATAAAAGAGATAGCAAAATCACTATATTTTACCATCTCTTGATATTCAAATCAGACAGTATCTTAGCTCAATTCTACACAGAAACAAAAAAAGAGAGGAGAAAATCTCCTCTCAGATGCTAATCAATTAATTATTTAGCAATTTTTGCGAAGTATTCAAGAGTACGAACAAGTTGTGAAGTGTAAGACATTTCGTTGTCGTACCATGAAACTGTTTTAACCAATTGAGTACCATCAGCAGCTTCAGTTACTTCTGTTTGAGTTGCATCAAACAATGAACCGTAAGAGATACCAACGATATCGCGTGAAACGATTGGGTCAGTGTTGTAACCGAATGATTCAGTTGCAGCAGCTTGCATAGCAGCGTTTACTTCTTCAGCAGTTACTTTTTTGTCAAGAACTGAAACAAGTTCAGTAAGTGATCCAGTTGGAACTGGTACACGTTGTGCGTGACCTTGAAGTTTGCCGTTCAATTCTGGGATAACAAGACCGATAGCTTTAGCAGCACCAGTTGAGTTAGGAACGATGTTTTCAGCAGCTGCACGAGCACGACGGAAGTCACCTTTAGGGTGTGGAGCGTCAAGAGTCATTTGGTCACCAGTGTAAGCGTGAACTGTAGTCATTGTACCAACTTTAAGACCGAATGCTTTGTTCATAGCGTCTGCCATTGGTGCAAGACAGTTTGTTGTACATGAACCAGCTGAGATAACTGTTTCAGTACCATCAAGGATTTCGTGGTTAGTGTTAAATACAACAGTTTTAACATCTGATCCACCAGGAGCAGTGATAACAACTTTTTTAGCTCCGCCTTCGTGCAAGTGTTTTTCAGCTGCAGCTTTAGTAGCAAAGAAACCAGTTGCTTCAAGAACGATTTCTACACCATCGTTAGCCCAGTCGATTTGTTCTGGATCACGTTCTGCAGAAACTTTAACGAATTGACCGTTAACTTCGAATCCACCATCTTTAACAACAACATCGCCATCGAAACGACCTTGAGTTGTATCATATTTCAACAAGTGTGCAAGCATTGCTGGGTCAGTAAGGTCGTTAATACGAGCTACTTCAACACCTTCAACGTTTTGGATACGACGGAATGCAAGACGACCGATACGACCGAAACCGTTAATACCAACTTTAACTACCATTAGTGATTTCCTCCTTATGAAAATCAAGAAAATTTATTTTAAAAGGTTACCCTTTTAGACAATTGTGAAAAGATTAACTTATACAAGCAAAATCAATCCTTCAACGTTAGTATTATATAATTATTTCGCCAAAATTGCAAATATTATTAGCATTTTCAGAGCAAAAAAGGAATGCTATGAAAGCATTCCCTTTAATATTCAATTATTCACCAGAATTTTTCTTGATGATTTCTTCTTGAACAGATTTTGGTACATCTTCATAGTGGTCAAATACCATCATGAATGTTCCACGTCCTTGAGTTGCAGAACGAAGAACTGTTGCGTAACCAAACATTTCTGCCAATGGAACGAAGGCACGAACGATTTGGCTGTTACCGTGTGCTTCCATACCGTCAACACGTCCACGACGAGCTGTTACGTGTCCCATAACATCACCAAGGTTTTCTTCAGGTGCTGTGATAGTAACAAGCATCATTGGTTCAAGAATAACTGGTTCTGCAGTCTTAGCAGCTTCTTTAAGTGCAAGTGATGCAGCGATCTTGAAGGCAGTTTCATATGAGTCGACATCGTGGTATGAACCATCATACAATTTAGCTTTAACGTCAACCATTGGGTAACCAGCAAGAACACCGTTTGCCATAGATTCTTGAAGTCCTTTTTCTACTGCAGGGATGAATTCACGTGGAACCACACCACCGACAATAGCGTTTTCGAATTCGAAACCTTTACCTTCTTCGTTTGGTGTGAATTCAATCCAAACGTCACCGAATTGACCTTTACCACCTGATTGGCGTTTGAAGAATCCACGTGCTTGTGTTGGTTTGCGGAATGTTTCACGGTAAGAAACTTGAGGCGCACCAACGTTTGCTTCAACTTTGAATTCACGTTTCATACGGTCAACAAGGACGTCAAGGTGAAGCTCACCCATACCAGAGATAACTGTTTCACCAGTTTCAACGTTTGTTTCAACACGGAAAGTTGGGTCTTCTTCAGCAAGTTTTTGAAGGGCGATACCCATTTTATCTTGGTCAGCTTTAGATTTAGGCTCAACCATCAATTGGATAACTGGTTCTGGAACGTCGATTGATTCAAGGATAATTTTAGCTTTTTCATCTGTCAATGAGTCACCAGTTGTAGTGTCTTTCAAACCAACAGCGGCAGCGATATCACCTGAGTAAACTGTTTCAATTTCGTGACGGCTGTTAGCGTGCATTTGAAGGATACGTCCGATACGTTCGCGTTTACCTTTTGAAGTATTCAACACGTATGAACCGCTGTTCAATACACCTGAGTAAACACGGAAGAATGTCAAACGACCTACGAATGGGTCAGTCATGATCTTGAAGGCAAGAGCCGCAAATGGTCCGTCATCAGAAGCTGGACGTTCTTCTTCTTCACCTGTATCTGGGTTAACACCTTTGATAGCTGGGATATCAAGTGGGCTTGGAAGGTAATCAATAACCGCATCCAACATCAATTGAACCCCTTTGTTTTTGAAGGCTGAACCACAAAGTACTGGGAAGAATTCAACGTTGATAGTTGCTTTACGGATAGCAGCTTTCAACTCGTCGTTTGTGATTTCTTCACCTTCAAGGTATTTCATCATCAAGTCTTCGTCAGTTTCAGCAACGGCTTCAACCAATTTTTCACGGTATTCGTTTGCTTGATCAACGTATTCAGCTGGGATATCTTCTTCAAGGATATCAGTACCAAGGTCGTTAGTGTAGATTTCCGCTTTCATTTTGATCAAGTCAATGATACCACGGAAGTCATCTTCTGCACCGATTGGCAATTGAATTGGGTGAGCGTTTGCTTGAAGACGATCATGAAGTGTGCTTACTGAGTAAAGGAAATCAGCACCGATTTTATCCATTTTGTTGGCAAATACGATACGAGGAACTCCGTATTCAGTAGCTTGACGCCAAACTGTTTCAGTTTGAGGTTCTACACCTGATTGTGAGTCAAGAACGGTTACCGCACCGTCAAGAACACGAAGTGAACGTTGTACTTCGATAGTGAAGTCCACGTGTCCTGGTGTGTCAATGATGTTAACACGGTGTCCGTTCCATTGTGCTGTTGTCGCAGCTGAAGTGATTGTGATACCACGTTCTTGTTCTTGTTCCATCCAGTCCATTTGTGAAGCACCTTCGTGTGTTTCACCAATTTTGTGGATTTTACCAGTATAGTAAAGAATACGCTCTGTTGTTGTTGTTTTACCAGCATCAACGTGAGCCATGATACCAATGTTACGAGTTTTTTCTAGTGAAAATTCGCGAGCCATTTTATTCTCCTATATAAAAATTTAGTTTACTATTCTATTATAGCATACTTTTAGAACGGATAGGCAAAACCTACCCGTTCTAATTATTTTTTATGCTATTTTTAATATTAAAAGCCCAATAATGAGGAATCTCTTAATATGTAAAACAGATAAGAAAATCTTATCTTGAAAAGATTACCAGCGGAAGTGTGCGAAGGCACGGTTTGCTTCTGCCATACGGTGTGTATCTTCACGTTTTTTAACTGAAGCACCAGTGTTGTTAGCTGCATCCATGATTTCTTTTGCAAGACGATCTTTCATAGTGTGTTCACCACGAGCACGAGATGCAGTTACCAACCAACGAAGTCCTAGAGTTGTACGACGTTCTGGACGAACTTCAACTGGGACTTGGTAGTTAGAACCACCAACACGACGAGCACGTACTTCAAGAACAGGCATGATGTTTTCCATAGCTGTTTCGAATACTTCCAATGCATCGTTGCCAGTAGCTTCTTTAACTTGGTCAAATGCATCATAAACGATTGATGCAGCTGTACCGCGTTTTCCGTCAAGCATAACACGGTTGATAAGACGTGTTACAAGTTGTGAATTATATAATGGATCTGGTAATACTTCGCGTTTAGGCGCTCTATTTTTACGACTCATTCTTCCTTATCTCCCTTCTATTATCCTTTAGGACGTTTAGCACCGTATTTAGAACGGCTTTGTTTACGGTCAGCTACACCTGCAGTATCAAGTGCACCACGAACGATATGGTAACGTACCCCTGGAAGGTCTTTTACACGTCCACCACGGATAAGAACAACACTGTGTTCTTGAAGGTTGTGTCCGATACCTGGGATGTAAGCAGTAACTTCGATAAGGTTGCTCAAGCGTACACGAGCGAATTTACGAAGGGCTGAGTTAGGTTTTTTAGGTGTCATAGTTCCAACACGTGTTGCAACACCACGTTTTTGTGGAGCATGTACGTTTGTTTGAACTTTTTTGTGGCTGTTGTAGCCAACGTTTAACGCTGGTGAATTAGATTTTACAACTTTAGATTTACGTGGTTTACGTACCAACTGGTTGATTGTAGGCATCTACTTTTCTCCTGTAAGATTTTTATTTTGGTTAACTAAAAACTTGGTGACAGCTTTTAGTAGGATATGTGTACTTTGCAACATTTGTCAGCACGTCTCTGTACACTCTGGAGAGACCAAAAGTAAAAAGTACCGACGATTATATTACCACATTATCCTGACAAAGTCAACTGTTATGTGTTCTCTAGCTTGATAAAACAAAAAAGGGCAAGCCCTTTATTCGTTATCAAAGATATTACCGATTTCAACTTTGACGTGGTTATTTTTGACATCAATTTCGGATACTTTCAGCAATGATTTGTAAGTCATCTGCTCGCGTTTTTCTTGAGCATTTTCTGAAAAGACGGCAACTCCGACCAGCGTGCTGTCAAACTCTTTCAAAAGGCTGACCATACCTGTAATGGTTCCCCCACCTTTTAGGAAATCATCCACGATTAAGACACGGCTATTAGGTTTTAAGCTTCGTTTTGACAGAAACATTTTTTCAATGCGGTCACTTGAGCCACTCGCATAATTGACAGATACGGTTGAACCTTCTGTGATTTTGAGGTCGCGACGCACAATGACAAAAGGCACATTCAAAACATTTGCAACAGCATTTGCCAAAGGAACGCCTTTTGTAGCAACGGTCATAACAGCATCAATCTGCTTACCTTTGAATGCGTTTGCAATTATACGACCAACATTTTGCAATATCTTGGGAGTGCTCAACAAATCTGACAAATAAATATAGCCCCCAGGCAAAATACGGCTACTTTCTGAAAGGCGTTGGCACAAATCTTCAACCACTTCTCTTGCTTCTGTGTCAGAGATGCCAGGTGTAAAAATCACACCTCCACTAGCTCCAGTAACTGTTTCGATATCTCCAAGACCTGATTCTTCAAAAGCTTTTTTAATAATCGCAATATCTTCAGAAATAGACGATTTAGCAGCCTCGTATTTCTCAGCAAACGTGTTTAAGCTGGTCAATTGATGCGGGTTGTTTATCAGGTAGTTGGAGATGACAACCATGCGTTCACTACGTCGTAATTTCATAATTTCTCCATTTTTAGTCTATTTTTTGTCATTATATCATAAGAAACCGAAAAAACGAACTTTTTTTCGTAAAAAGTCCGTTTTTTATCACTTATTTTAAGTTAGGCTTATAAAATGAGCGATTATCCATGGCAAAAATTCGGCTTGTCATTTCGCCGTTGTCAACACGGCTTAAAGCGGTGGTCATCATCATCATTTCAGCATCAATATTATCAATCATGTGAATGATTTCGGCTTCCATGACTCGTGGACGAACGGGACTACCGTATTCTAACAAACCATGGTGACTAAGTACCACATGACGCAAGAGAATAACTTCTTCTTTGGTGTCATCGATATTTAATTCCATCAAAACCTTGGTAATTTCTTCATCAATGAGGGAAATGTGTCCGATTAAGTTACCGCGCACTGTGTATTCGGTGTTGTCAGGTCCTGTCAATTCAATGACTTTGCCTAAATCATGAAGCATAATCCCTGCATACAACAAACTCTTGTTCAGTTGTGGGTAAACATCACCGATAGCGTCGGCCAAACGCACCATGGTCGCCGTGTGATAGGCTAGGCCAGATTCAAAGGCATGGTGATTGGTTTTAGCTGCTGGATAACTGAAGAAAGCCTTGTCGTATTTGCGATAGAGAGCACGAACAACACGCTGCCACACTGCATTTTCGATTTTAAAAATCATCTGCTCCAAGTACTCTCTCACGTCTGAGGGATTGACAGGTGGTTTTTCACGAAAATCACTTGGGTTATTTGGCTCGCCTTCACGCGTGTTACGCAAGGTAATCTGATTGACCTGTGGGGTGCCGTTATACACTTCGCGTCTACCTTTCATGTGAACCACTTTTCCAGCGACAAATTCTTCGACATTATAAGGCTGGGCATCCCATAAATTACCCGAGATTTCACCCGTATCATCTTGAAAAATAAAGGCAAGGTAATCTTTGCCTGCCCTTGTTTTGCGGAGTTCTGCTGATTTTATTAAATAAAACCCTTCAAAGAGCTCGTCTTTTTTCATTTGATTAATTTTCATGATTTTCCTCGTCTTCTAATGGTGGGAGGTCCAGCAAACGTGCGGTTGCTTGGTCTTGATAGGTTTCAACGGTATTTAAAGCACGTATAATGGCATTGGTTCGTGTGGAAATCAGGCTGTCCAACGTATGATTAGCGGTATTGATTTGTTTTTGAGCTTTCGCCAACATTTGACCAAATTTACCAAACTCTACCTTGACATTGCCTAAAATCTTGCTAATATCATCGGCATTTTTTTGAATATTAAGTGTCTTGAAACCAACTGACAATGAATTTAGCAAAGCTGACAAGGTTGTCGGACCAGCCACAACGATATTTTCATCTCGTCTTAGGCTGTCAAAAAAAGCGGCATTGCGCACCACTTCTGAATACAAGCCCTCTGTTGGTAAAAACATAATGCCGAAATTAGTGGTTTCAGGCGGGTTAAGGTATTTGTTATTGATATCCTTGGCGAAACGCTTGATGCTATTTAACAAGGATTTGCGGTGCTGCTCAATTTGTTCTTTATCCCCGCTTTCGTAAGCATCTTCTAGGCGGTAATAATCTTCCAAAGGAAATTTTGAGTCAATCGGCAAGTAAACATAGCTATCGT
>SAMEA3663106__coassemble_2994_pt1 | contig 4437 bp, 6 predicted proteins | sample SAMEA3663106__metabat2_low_PE_012 | metagenome-assembled genome bin SAMEA3663106 (sample SAMEA3663106) | pig gut metagenome | biome: pig gut; feature: pig-associated habitat; material: faeces | place: Denmark | collected 2012
TATGTAAAGTTTAATATAATCATTTAATTCTTCTTCAGATAGTTTTTCTACATTATCAAAATAAAGAATTTCCAAGTCTTTATTTGATTTGAGCCACTGTTGCCCTTTTGTAACCCCAGGTTTATTGCCTACAACGGCAATTTTTTTACCTGCCAAACGGTTCATGAGGGTTGATTTTCCTGCGTTTGGAATACCGATAATCATGGTGCGGAGCGTTTCTTTTTGAATACCGCGCTCACGCAATTTAGCCAATTTATCAGCCATCAAAGATTTGGCAGCATCGGTGACCAATTTGACAGTTGCTTGCTCCTTAGAATTCACGGCCAAGGTCTTAATGCCCTGACTTTCAAAATACTGACGCCATTCTTTGGTGCGGTTACTGTCAGCCAAATCGGCCTTATTTAAAATCATGAGTTTGGGTTTATCTCCGACAATTTTCGTCAACATAGGATTTTGACTTGAGAGAGGGAGGCGGGCATCTACTAAAATCGTGACAAAATCAACGTGTTTTAGATTTTCCTGAACTTGTCGGCGTGCCTTGGACATATGCCCAGGAAACCATTGAATCGTAGCCATGAGTTTATAAATCCTTTCGTAGCAAGGTTTTTCGTTTGAAAAACCTGCCTGTTTTTTATTAGGCACCAAACAGGCACCAAGATTTTGTATTCACCAAGTTAACCTATAACCAACAATCTTTTGTTTTCCTTCTCTTAAATAAGAAATATCAAATGACTTGTAATATTTTGATAAATCTTTCTTTAGCTTAGGAATTATATTTGCAGTTATATGCCTAGGTGTATAAGTTGATTTTAGACCAAGTTTGTCTCTAAAATCATCTAAAGAAAATTCAATTATTTTTGAATCAAGATTATATTTATCTACAACTTCGTATCGAGTAACTCCTTTTGAATTTGTTTTTGTTCTATAGTACATTTTCGTTTCCTTAAACTTGAAAAGAAAAATCAATCATAGAAATATAACCATTTTATATTATATCATGATTCTCTTTATTTTACCGCCCTCTGCTTCCATCTTAAAAACTCTTCAAAACCTTCCAAATTAATAAAGACTAAGTCTGTTTCAATGGGAAGTCCTTTCTCAGATAATTTCTGACAAAAATCTCTCCCTGCTTCATCATTATCAACAGCCAAGGTTAATAAGCCTGGGTGCGTCTGAAAGAAGGTAGTCGTCTCTTGTATCGCTTGAAGGTAATGCGTTAATCGACTTGGTTTGACAGTATCTAAAAACTCAAGTTTGCCTTGTTCCTCAGCTGCTAATCGTAAGGACTGATACGCAATCACAGAGAGTTTTATACCTTCCATAGAAACCAAACGCACATCTGATAACTGCTTCTGATGGAGTTGATAATAGCTCATCATATCAATCACCGATTCACAAAAGATAAGGCGTTTCGGTTTTCCTATGTCAAAACTCATTCCCACATATCCATGAGAGTCTTTCATGATTTTCTTTAGGTAACCTCGATTATGTCTCTGATCATTTTTGACAAGCCCTTGAAGACTTGCCCCCTCTAGTTGTCCAAGATGATTGTAACTCTTAAAGACAAGAACTGATTCCTGAAAGGTCTTTGTCTGGTAATGAGCCTGTGCTAATAGACCTTGTCTGCCAAAAGCATTGATAGTATCATCACTTAGACCACGAATGTCATTCAGGTATATCCGTGCTTGGTCAAATGGTTCTTCTCTTAGATAATAACGAAAGGGTTGGTAAGTCTCTTCGACGATCTTAGTTTGTTCAAAGTCTCCAGTTTCAAGGTAAGACAGGGCTTTTTTAAAAGACACTCCCGTCATTAACTGAACAAAATCAATCACATCTCCCTGTACGTCACGTGAAAACCATTTAAAGGTATTGGTGTCCGCAAAAATCCGAAAGGAATCGTGTTCTGGATGTTCATAGACTTGCCCTGATAGTCGTTTAAAAGAATAACCTAGACTTTCTGCTACGTCTAAAATCGCCTTTTGTTTCATTCTTTCAATTCTTGTCATCTCATCTCCTTATCAAAAAAAAGCAGAAGATGAACTCCTGCTAGTTGGTCTCACTTGTAGTAGTGCCTTGAATCTTTGGAATGCTTGAGTCAGATCCATCAGAAGACTCTTTCAAGTCCTCTAGCTTCCCATTCCAAATGGTTACCTGATTGACAAGGAGTTTATCTGACATTTTGGCATAAGATAGTTTAAGAGTTCTTGTTTCTATCTCTGACATCTGACACGTAAACAACCTGATAAGACACTTCCGCAAAAGCTTCATTTTCTTCTGTATTGACATAGATATTGGCAGACTCAAAGCGATAATCCAACATATAGTCTTTATAGACTTGGTTGATGGAATCTTCTTGACGAGCTACTTCTTCCTTAAGGGCAGAATCTGTCATATAGGGTTTAATACGGTTGTTATTCTCGCCCAGCATTTCCTTAGTATAGTATTGGGTGAGAAATTCCTTGACTAACTCATCAGAGAGGACACTTGCCTCCTCTTTTTCTTTCTCTTTGGTCAGTAATTTTTGAGCCTCAGATTGGATTTGTTTCTGCGTGTGATTGGTGACAGACTGAGAACCAATGGTGTAACCCATCATCACCATAAAGCTAGTCACAGCTATACCTCCTAAACCAATCAATAGCCGAGCCTTCATTTTATTTAACATCACTAGTGCTATCTCCTTTTTCCATAAGATAGCACCATGATAACAAGATGGACTTGGAAAAGTTATCACAATAAAGAAAAGGACTACCTAGCTTAGGTAATCCCATTACGTCATTCCATCCGACTTCTAACAACTTTTCTAAGAACCTGTATTCACAAAATTATAGAGCCCTTAAAAGACGACTAATGTGAGATATCTTGATAAAAGCAACCTCTGACAATACAGATTTTTCCACATCCTTAGCTAATCTTCGAGAGTGGTTCAACCAAGAAAAGGTTCGTTCAACAACCCAACGTTTGGGGATAATTTGCCAGCTGCCCTTTATTTTTTCAGAAATATCTACTGGGCAACCAAACTCCTCAATTATCATCTCCTCAAAACTTTTCCGATAGCCAGCATCGGCTGAAAAAGCCTTGATGGTTGGGAATTGTACCATCACTTTGCGAGCCACTAAAATGCCTGATTTTGTATCGTGCAAATTAGCTGCATGAACCACCACATCAAGAAGATTGACCATGGTATCAACAACGATGTGCGCTTCCTCCCTTTGACTTTTTTACCACCATCAATCCCACGTTCCTCTGCAGCATCTACTGTTTTCACGCTTTGAGAATCAATGATAGCATAGGTCGGAGTGGCTGCTCTACTAGCATTTAGTCGCTTTTTTTAACCAGTTCTATCAAAATGGTGTCCTACAGGCCGCTCTCCTTGGCTCGACGAAAGAAACTCCAGACAGTTGGGTAAGGAGGAAAATCATGAGGGAGCATGCGCCATTGGCACCCTGTCTTAGTGATATACAAGGTTGCGTTTACGAGTTCTCGCTTAGACCATTTATAGGTGCGGTGTTTGGAGAAATAAGGTTCAAGTTTAGCCCATTCTTGGTCGGTTAAATCAGTATCATATGCTTTTCTTGTCATATCTTTAGTTTAACTTTTTTTGTGAATACAGGTTCTAAAGATGCAAATGGTAAAACTATATATACGGTAGCTGATCAAAAACAACCAGCAAGACTAGAATTCAAAACGAAGTTGCAGACAGATAATACCTACTATCTCCAAGCTCCGTATAGTCTAAGAAAATCTAAGGGCGTAATCGGAATTCAGCTCAATGATAGGTGGTATCGCTATACGCAATCTTATGACGAGACCCAGCTCTGGAACATTGCTAGTCGTCAAAAAGATGAGGACCTCAAACTCTCGTTTGATTTCTACGTTAACGAAGCCCATCAAGAAGCGGCTGATAAGAGTTTAGCAAAACTCGAGTATGTTCGCGCGGCTGATGATGATATCGCAAAAGTTCTTGAAGCAAGACGAAAACAAGGGTTGAATGTAACTAGCTGGGGTAATACTTTTATCAAAGCAAAGACTAATATTACTGATGACAGTACCGTCATGATTACTTCGATTCCATATAATCCTGGTTGGAAAGTTAAGGTTGATGGCAAAGAGGTAAGCACTAAAGAAGTGTGGGGAAGTTTACTTTCATTCCCGATAACCAAAGGAAAACATAAAGTAGAAATGACCTTTACTCCAGATGGTTTCTGGCTAGGTACTTTCATCTCACTAGAAACTGGTATTGCTGTCGTTCTTATCACCCTAAAGTTTAAAAAACAAGGTGATACAAACGCAACCAACTAATCGCACATGAGACTGGAAAAGAATCCAGTCTCATTTTTACTCCAACTAAGTATAGATAACCAGTCATAGAATGGTTCAAATTACTTACACTTTGAATCACAGTAATATCTTATGAGAACGGCTGAGCATTAGCGTTTT
>SAMEA3663106__coassemble_8429_pt1 | contig 2301 bp, 2 predicted proteins | sample SAMEA3663106__metabat2_low_PE_012 | metagenome-assembled genome bin SAMEA3663106 (sample SAMEA3663106) | pig gut metagenome | biome: pig gut; feature: pig-associated habitat; material: faeces | place: Denmark | collected 2012
AAAAGAGTTTTACAGTCGCATCGCACCACTATGATTTTTTGTCCATTCCCATGGCAACCGTAGCGCAGCAATTTAACGAGGAATATCAGGAATTTCAAACCATTGAAACCACAACCAAGGAGATTTTGGATAGTGTGGCGACTTTTGAGGCAGATTTGGGCATTATTTACCTTGATGACGACAACAAGCATATTTTAGAAACGTCCTTGAAGCATCATGATCTGACGTTTACGTCTTTGGGGGATTTTCCCACGCGTATTTTTTTGCGAAGGCAACACCCTTTGGCAACGAAAAAAGAGATTTCTGAGAGTGATTTGAAGGGCTACGACCAAATTCGTTTTCGTTAGGAAGAGTCTGGATTGCATTTTGATGATGACGCTCTGAGCATTCATCGTAAACAGCGCGTACTTTATAGCAATGATAGAGGAACGGTCATGAATTTGCTTTGTGCCACGGATGCTTATGCTTCTGGTCTTGGCATCGTCAATAGTTTTGTGCGTGACCAGATTGTCTTGATTCCGCTGAAGGATAGCCCCAAACATACACTTGGCTACGTTACCCATAAACATAAAAAATGTCTGACATTGGGGCGGCTTTTGTTGCTGAAGTGCGAAAAAGTTTAGATGCCTTTCCAAATGCCATCTAAGACTTCTCTTGAAAACACTTTCTCTTTTTGTGTTACAATAGAAAAAAGGAGGATGCATTATGGAATGGAAAACACTTAATAACGGCGTGAAAATACCTGTTTTGGGGTTTGGCGTGTGGCAAATGTTTGACCAAGCTGACTGCCAACGTGCGGTGGAGGAGGCCTTTGACGTTGGCTACCGTCTGATTGATACCGCTGCTCTTTACCAAAACGAAGAGGCTGTGGGACGTGCGGTCAAGGCTTCAGGTCTAGCCCGCGAGGACGTTTTTCTAACCAGCAAGGTTTGGATTAATGACTTGGGTTATGAAGCAACCAAAAAAGCCTTTGAAAAAAGCCTTCAAAAGCTTGATACCGATTATTTGGACCTTTATCTCATTCACCAACCTTATGGCGATACACACGGGGCTTGGCGAGCAATGATTGACTTGTACCGTGAGGGACGCATTCGCGCTATTGGGGTGTCTAATTTTTCAACTGGTCGCTTGACAGATTTTGCGATAAATACTGATATCGTGCCAGCGCTTAATCAAATTGAGCTGCACCCTTACAAGCAACGCCCTCTCATGCAAGCGGCTAATGCCGAATTTGGAGTGGCAACTCAGGCATGGAGCCCTTTCAACCGCGGAGAGGACAATATCTTCAAGGATCCTGTTTTGAACAACATTGCTGAAAAGCACGACAAAACCGTGGCACAGGTCATTCTTCGTTGGCAAATTCAAAGTGATATTCTCACCATTCCAAAATCAGCACATATTGACCGTATGCGTGACAATATCGATGTTTTTGATTTCCAATTGACAGATGATGACCTCAAACGCATTCAAGCTCTCGACCGTTATCCAAACGACTATGGTCCAAACGAAAGCCCTGAGCAAGTCAAGCGCTTATCAACTTTCTTCCCATCTTAATCGTAAGAGCACTCAAAATCTTAGATTTGGGTGCTCTTTCTTATTTTCCAAAAACGGCTTGAGAGGTTACTCCACTCCTTCACTTTTGAATAATTCTTCGGTCAAATACAAGATAACCTGAACCAAGATGGAAAGAGCCACTGTGAGGAGAATGCCCCAAATCAAAGGCGGAAAACTCATGGTGCGCAAGCCATCAAACAAAATGCGACCTAATCCGCCAGCATTGATGGTGGCTGAACCTAAGGAAAGTCGCAGTTTCAGTCTGGATCTTTCTTTAGGTACTTTAGAAAATATTGTCGTAAAAAATGGCCAGCAAGTTAAAAGTGGTGATGTGATTGCTACTTATCAAAATGCAACGATTGCTGATCAAGCCAATGAGCAAGCTCAATCTTTAAATAAATTAAATTTAGCCATTACCAATGCTAAGACAAATTTAGATAGTGCCGTTCAAAAACGTAACCAACTAGCCAATCAATTAGCCCAAGCTAAAAAGAGTGTGCAATGTTTGCAAGCAGCCAATGATCCTAGTGCAATTGAAGCATCGGCACAATTAGATGCAGCCCAACAAGCCTATGATGCCCAAGTTGAAGTGGTCAATCAAGCGCAACAAGCACTAGATAATGCCAATTTAGATTTTTCTGATGCTAATGCCCAAGTCGAGCAAACACGTAAGAAAGTTACTACTTCAGTAACTGCGCCGTTTGATGCTACCGTTTACATTGATGAAGCAGGTAAATCTTCAGCCAA
>SAMEA3663106__coassemble_15416_pt1 | contig 1549 bp, 3 predicted proteins | sample SAMEA3663106__metabat2_low_PE_012 | metagenome-assembled genome bin SAMEA3663106 (sample SAMEA3663106) | pig gut metagenome | biome: pig gut; feature: pig-associated habitat; material: faeces | place: Denmark | collected 2012
TCCATTTTGTCAGATACAACACGTCCAACAAGTGTTTTACGTTGATTACGTTCCATTATTAGAATTTCTCCTTTCCCAATCTATTATTTCTTTTCTGATTGCACAGTTTTAACACGTGCAATTTGTTTTTTAACTTCGTTCAAACGAGCAGTTTGATCAAGTTGACCTGCTGCAGCTTGGAAACGAAGGTCGAAAAGTTCTTTCTTAAGTTCGTTTTCTTTCTTAGCAAGTTCTTCTTGAGAAAGACCACGAAGCTCTTTAACAAAATCTTTAATTTCTTGAAGTTTCATGTTTTCTCCTTATTCTGCTTCACGTTTCACGAATTTCGTTTTAACTGGTAATTTGTGGCTTGCAAGACGAAGCGCTTCGCGTGCAACTTCTTCAGAAACACCTGCGATTTCGAACATCACTTTACCACGTTTAACTGGTGCTACCCAACCTTCTGGAGCCCCTTTACCAGAACCCATACGTACACCGATAGCTTTAGCAGTGTATGATTTGTGTGGGAAGATTTTAATCCAAACTTTACCACCACGCTTCATGTAACGAGTCATTGCAATACGGGCAGCTTCGATTTGGCGGTTTGTAATCCAGTGGCTAGTTGTTGCTTGAAGACCGTATTCACCAAATGCAACTTCTTTACCACCTTTAGCTTCACCGCGCATTTTTCCACGGAATTCACGACGGTGTTTAACACGTTTAGGTACTAACATTTGTTATTTGCCTCCTTTAGTGTTTTTACGAGCTGGAAGAACTTCACCACGGTAGATCCAAACTTTAACACCAAGTTTACCGTAAGTAGTATCAGCTTCTTCCCAAGCATAATCGATATCAGCACGAAGTGTGTGAAGTGGAACTGTTCCTTCTGAGTAACCTTCGCTACGAGCGATATCCGCACCGTTCAAACGACCAGATACTTGAGTTTTGATTCCTTTAGCACCTGCACGCATTGTACGTTGGATAGCTTGTTTTTGAGCACGACGGAAAGCAACACGTTGTTCAAGTTGACGTGCGATGTTTTCACCAACAAGGTGTGCGTCCAAATCAGGTTGTTTGATTTCAACGATGTTGATGTGAACTTGTTTTCCAGTCAATTTGTTAAGTTTAGCGCGAAGCGCATCAACATTAGCTCCACCTTTACCGATAACCATACCTGGTTTTGCAGTGTGAAGTGAAACAATTACTTTATTTACAGCACGTTCACTTTCAATACGAGAAACTGAAGCATCTGCCAATTCTTTTTGGATGAATGAGCGGATTGCAAGATCTTCATGAAGGTAATCCGCGTATTCTTTTTCAGCATACCATCTTGATTCCCAATCACGAATAACGCCTACACGCATTCCAACAGGTGATACTTTCTGACCCATAATACTTCCTCCTCCTATTCTCTTTCATCAACCACTACAGTTATGTGGCTGCTTCTCTTTAAGATTTGTGATGCAGAACCTTTAGCTCTTGGCATCCAACGTTTTAAGACTCTTGCTTCATCAGCGTAAATAGTCTTAACATATAATTTTTCTTCATTCATTTGATGATTATTTGTAGC